>Ga0207807_1000117_pt1 | contig 20024 bp, 16 predicted proteins | sample HigsolmetaGSP15D_FD_184843 | JGI IMG/M metagenome (GOLD analysis project Ga0207807, IMG submission 184843) | High solid enriched microbial communities from the Joint BioEnergy Institute, USA - SP1-5-D (SPAdes) | ecosystem: Engineered > Bioreactor > SSF (Solid state fermentation) > Aerobic >... | reverse complement strand
CCTGCAAGAAAATTCTGCTTATATCTATTTAGAGGTGTGACAACGATTAGGTGTAAATCAAATACCTATGAAATTTGGAGAATATGCGAGTAAATGAGAGATAATTGAACTTTATTGAAGGAGGAATGTAATTTTCCATTTCTCTAAGAGACGTAACGACACCAAACCTTCTCCCATCATTTTTTTCGTTCATTGTGTTTACTATATCTCTGTATTTAGGTATATCCCCATCGTATAAATGAAATTCGAAGATATTAGATTTTCTGAAATGATCTTCATTTACCCATGCTTTTAAATTACTACCCCCTAGATAGTAAATACTAATGTCCGCATTTTCCAAATCAATTATTTCTTTAAATTCTGGAACAAATTTGTTAATATTTTTTATAAAGTTCACATCATTCGGTCCTTCTACGCAGATTACAACCCTTGAATGAATAGAAGGAAGAATGCCTAGTGTTTTTGTTATCTGTTGCATTTTAATGTCCTCATTCTTAACTACTTGCGGATGTCCTTCAATATCCTTCTGTAATAAAATGAGTGAATCTTTTTCGACCATTTGTGCTATCTCCGGAGTATGTGTTGTAATAAAGACTTGATATTGTTCTTTTTCTGAGATTGTTTTTAATGAATCAATGATCATTCTTTGATAGTTTGGATGTTGAGATGTTTCTGGTTCCTCAATCGCATAAATGATGTTTCTTCTGTTATTTCTAATCGCATCTTTTTCTGCTTGTGCACGAAAATAGCTTAATAATATTAACCTTCGAACTCCACTTCCTCTTTTATTTAGAGGCACTCCATCATCGGTATCTAGGTTAAACTTAAACAAGCTGTCCCAACTTTTTATCTCTGGTACAGTAATTAATTGATTTGCTATTTCCTCATTAAACTCCTTCAGTTTCTCAATTGTCTCTTCTCCAATCTTTTCAACCTTACTAACAACTTCATTTTTAATTTCTTCTAACTTGTCTTTAAGATCTGCTAATACTTCTTTTGTTATTGCCTTCATAGGATCCTGAACTTCTTTATCTCCATCCGTATTTGTTCGATCTGATTGGAATAACGTATAGTATGGTAACTGATCCCGAAGCTTGTCCCAAGTTTTCAAGCTATCATCTTGTATATCTTTTATATTTATTTGTTTTTCTTCAAATCTTGTTTGTTCACTTATTAAGTGTGAAAATAAAGCTATTCTCATATCCGCTTTTTTTGATTTGCTAATACTATCGAAATTTTCTATCTCAAGTTTATATTGGTTCAGAAGTTGCTTTAGCTCACTTTGTTTATATGTAATAAGAGGTTTTTCAAATAATGTTGGTTGAAAAGTATTTAAATAGACAGAAATACTACTTTTCGTTATGGTTTTTCCACTTGCGTTAATCACTTTTCTAATTTCCAATAGATCTTCTCTATTTAACAAATGTTCTTCTTTCAACGAGGTTGGGTTTGTTGCATCTAATATTACCAACTCGTTGTCTTCCAGACGAAAACAAGCCCCAATTTCAATGAATTTATCTTCCGAGTGAATATTGCAATCACTTGTATCAATTTTAGCGTCATCATTGAAAAATATATTCAATGCATCCAATATTGTACTTTTGCCAACATCATTTTCAGCTATTAATACATTCAAATCCGGATGCAGTTCTATAGTTGTATTATTATACCCTCGGAAGTTCTTAAGAATTACCTTTACCAGCTTCATTTTATGAACTCCTTTCGATTTTCTAAGCGACAATATATAGTCATCTTAAAATGACATTCCATAAAAATTTTGGGTAAATTTCTAACAAAAATAGAGGACTCCTTATCACCAAGGTCTAATATATTTTTTCGTCGTTTACCATATCCATATCGCAATAAATTGTTGATAGTATATTTCAGCAATTATCGCTTTTTTTACCATAGCCATGGTGAAAAAAGCCCAGGGATCATCAGGTGTTTCCAAAGTAATGTTTTGAACTGAATGTACTATTATACAAATCTTTTCTTTATCGAGATTGGGTATCTAGTTACATACAAATTCATTGTATACGCTTTAATTTTCCAAGTTTATATTTTAACAAATCTTGACGAAATCGGAAGGTTTACAATTGTTATCAGACAAGAGTATTTCATGACCAGATAAAAAATAAGCCCAAGCATTTCCATGTTTTAAAATCATAAGATATAGCCTCTTGCGGTACTGTGTCCTGAATTCAGTGAGCGTAAGCCGATTATCATTCTGACAAGTACTCTCCCATTTATACTTCAGCATATCTCCAGCTGGATCCGGCCCCCAACAATCCCTCAATCCCGGCTAAACAAATCCCTCGTATACACCTTCTCCTCCACATCAAGCAGATCATCTGATAACCGGTTTGCCACTATGACATCGCTGACCTTTTTGAATTCTTCCAAGTCATTGACTACCCTTGAATTAAAGAACTTCTCTTCATGCAGGACGGGTTCGTATACGACCACTTCAATGCCTTTTGCTTTGATTCGTTTCATGACGCCTTGGATGGCGGATTCTCGGAAGTTGTCGGAGTCAGTTTTCATAGTGAGGCGGTAAATGCCGACGACTTTCGGGTGTTTCTTGATAATCATTTCGGCAATGTGGTCTTTTCTTGTTCTGTTCGCATCGACGATGGCTTGCATGATGTTGTTCGGAACGTTCTCGTAATTAGCGAGTAGTTGTTTTGTGTCTTTAGGAAGACAGTAGCCGCCGTAGCCAAACGATGGGTTATTGTAATGGCTGCCGATCCTCGGATCAAGGCCGACTCCTTCTATGATTTGTTTCGTGCTTAATCCCCTAACTTCCGCATATGAGTCTAACTCATTGAAAAACGCAACCCGCATGGCAAGATAAGTGTTGGCAAATAGTTTAATAGCTTCTGCTTCTGTTAAATTTGTGTACAATACAGGGATGTCTTCTTTAATTGCACCTTAAGCCAATAAGCCCGCAAAAACCTTGGCCCGTTCTGATTGCTCTCCCACTATAATTCTCGAAGGATATAAGTTATCATACAAAGCCTTGCCTTCACGTAAGAATTCAGGAGAAAAGATCACATTGTCTGTCTCAAACTTTTCTTTTATCATTTCAGTATATCCAACCGGTACAGTCGATTTAATCACCATAATGGCATTTGGATTAATTGAAAGCACATTGGCGATTACAGCTTCCACTGTTCTCGTGTTGAAATAATTTTTCTCAGGATCATAGTTTGTCGGGGTAGAAATGATGACATACTCAGCATCCTTATAAGCAAGATAGTTATCAGTTGTCGCCGCTAAATTTAAATCTTTTGTTGCAAGATACTCTTCGATTTCATGGTCCACAATAGGCGACCGCTTGTTATTGATCATATCCACTTTTTCCTGAAGAATATCAAGCGCAATGACTTCATTATGTTGCGCCAAAAGTACTGCATTTGATAAACCCACATAGCCTGTTCCTGCAACTGTAATTTTTGTCAATGAAAACATCTCCTAAAGTTGTTCAGATAGGCGACAACATACCTGTTTCCGCTTTCATTTTTTAAAAAACATGCGTATCATTGTTTTCTCTTTTATTTTATCAACCCTTCCCGCTATTTTCCGAAAAAAATTTGACAAATTATAGAATAAATGCAGAAAAAAAGAGCACCCTGATTTGAGGTGCTCCGTTTTAATTTCACGCCTGAACTTCATCGAGTACGCTGAATTCAACGACACTCGGGCGGCCAATTGAATGGTAATTAATCCCTTTATTTTCAATTTCACACAGACTAAAGCAGTTCCGGCCATCATAGATATGCGGAGTCTTCATCTGTTTCTTAAACAAATCCAGATCCATTTCTTTGATTTCCGGCCATTCAGTAAAGATAAAGCAAAGATCAGCATCTTCCAAAGCCTCTTCAATAGAGTGTTTATAAGCAATCTGATCAGGAAACAGTTTCTTATAGTTTTCTATCCCAACCGGATCGAATGCCTGTATACGCGCCCCTTCATTTAGCAGCAAGCGGATGTTCGGAATGGACGGTGCTTCACGTAAATCATCCGTTCCGGGTTTAAAGGTGAGCCCCAATACCGCCACCTTTTTTTCGTTAAAAGTTGGAAAATCATTGCGTGCTTTTTTGATGAGTGCATATTTTTGTTTTTCATTCACATCAATGGCTGCTTTCACGGTTCTTAAAATATATCCTTCTTCTTCCGCAAGCCAGTGTAACGCTTTTGTATCTTTCGGGAAGCAAGAGCCACCGTAACCAATCCCCGGATTTAAAAATCGGTTGCCAATTCTTTCATCGTAGCTCATCCCATTTGTGACATCTTCAATGTTCGCACCAACCTTTTCACATAGGTTTGCAATATCATTGATAAAGGAAATTTTCAAAGCCAGGAAGTCATTCGAAGCATATTTTACCATCTCTGCGCTTCGGCGATTCATAGCAAGAATTGGAAGTTTGAAAGGTTCATAAACATCCATTAAAATTTGCTTTGCTTCATCGCTTTCCGTTCCAATGACAATCCGGGATGCATAGAGCGTATCGCGTACCGCTGTTCCTTGTGCAAGGAATTCGGGATTGGAAGCCACTTCAATTTTTACATTATGTTTTAAATGTGCTTTAATATACGCTTCCACTCTATCATTCGTTCCAATTGGCACAGTAGATTTTACGACAACTAGGCAGTCCTGCTCAACGGATTCCGCAATCTCTTTTGCAACAGTAAAAACATAATTTAAATTTGCCGAACCGTCTTCATTTTCCGGCGTACCAACACCGATAAAAATAACATCTGAGTGGGCGTAGACACTTTGATAATCCGTCGTAAAATCCAATTTTCCATTTTCAGTATTCTTGACAATCAGTTCATCAAGCCCTGGTTCGTAGATTGGAGAAATTCCCTGTCTGAGCAGATTAATTTTTTCATCGTTATTGTCAACACAAGTCACTTGATGGCCAACTTCTGCTAAACAAACACCTGTTACCAATCCAACATAGCCTGTACCAGCTACTGTGATATTACTCAATTTTTACATCTCCTAATTAACTTTCAAATTTAGTATTCTTTTAACCATTATAAAGAAATCTATAAATTAAAAGAACCCCCAAATGATTAGTGGAATTAGTTTTCTAGGTTGGCAGAGAAGGAATATTGTTTAGAAAAGTACGTTTGATATTCTCCACTAATAATGCGTTCCCACCAGTCCTTATTATCCAAATACCACTGGATCGTTTGTGCAATACCCGTTTCAAAGCTGTAAGCTGGTTTCCAGCCGAGTTTTTCCAGTTTCGATGGATCTATCGCATACCGTTTGTCATGTCCTGGCCGGTCTTTGACAAACTCTATGAGATCCTCCGATTTTCCTAAAGTTTTTATGATCGTTTTGACCACTTCCAGATTTGTCCGTTCATTGTGGCCGCCAACATTGTAAACTTCACCATTTACACCTTGATGCAAAACCAAATCAATAGCGGCACAATGGTCATGCACATGCAGCCAGTCGCGGATGTTCCCACCGTTACCGTAAACTGGTACTTTCTGATCGTTTAGCACACGGGAAATGGTCAAGGGAATCAGTTTTTCCGGGAAATGGTAGGGCCCATAGTTATTTGAGCATCGTGTTATATTAATTGGCAAACCGAATGTTTCATGATATGCCCGAACTAATAAATCTGAAGATGCCTTACTTGCGCTGTATGGGCTGTTTGGCTGAAGCGGCGTTTCTTCTGTAAAGAATGTCGACGGATCAAAGTCCAATTCACCATATACCTCGTCTGTGGATACATGTAAAAATTTCTTCACACCGACTTCTTTTGCTGCGTCCAGCAGTACTTGCGTTCCAAGTACATTTGTCCGCACGAAAATTTCAGGATCCGTAATTGAGCGGTCCACGTGGCTTTCCGCGGCAAAATGTACTACAAAATCAAACTTTTCTTTTCTAAACAATGGAAGGATCGTTTTACGGTCAGTAATATCTGCTTTGATAAAATGGTAGTTTTCCCTATCCTCAATTGAATGGTGCTTTGTTAAATCCCCTGCATAAGTCAGCAAGTCTAAGTTATAAATATCATAATCCGAATATTTATTGACCATATGCTGGACGAAGTTTCCACCTATAAAACCGGCCCCACCGGTTACCAATACTTTTTTCTTTGCCATATGTTACACCCCGAGCTCCTTCAGATAATGTGCCAATGCTTTTTTCCATGGACGTAAAGGATCAAAACCGTTATCTCGCAGTTTCTGTTTGGACAACCGCGAGTTTTTCGGCCGAACTGCCTTTGTTGGATATTCTTCTGTTTTTATAGCGTTTACTTTTACCTTTTTTCCTGCCTGCTTGAAGATCTCTTTCGCAAATTCTGCCCAGCTGCAGAAGCCCTCGTTCGTCGCATGATAAACTCCGTATTTCTCAGTTTGAATCATATCAACAAGCAGTCGCGCCAAGTCAAACGTATATGTTGGAGAACCAATTTGATCCCCGACAACATTGACTTGATCATGACTTTCCGCAAGCTTCAGCATGGTTTTTATGAAGTTCTTTCCGTTTATGCCAAATACCCAGGATATCCGGACAATAAATGCTTCATCCAGTATAGAACTGACTGCTTTTTCGGCCTCATATTTCGTATATCCATAATAATTTACAGGGTCAGCCTCATCACTTTCCAAAAAAGGCTCAGTTCCATTCCCTTTGAAAACATAGTCCGTACTGATAAACATGAATTTTGCACCAGAGGCTTTCGCGGCCTTTGCCAAGTATCTCGTTCCATTTACATTGACATCCCAGCAAGTTTCTTTCTGCTCTTCAGCCTGGTCTACTGCAGTATAAGCTGCACAATGGATAATTGCATCAGGTTTTAATTCTGTTACATATGCATCAACATCTTTTTCTTTTGTAATATCTAATTCTTTCTGGCCGACACCGATCATATCAAACCCGCGTCTTTGGCCTTCTTTTACAACATCACAACCAAGCTGACCGGTATATCCTGTAACGAATATTTTCATGATTACTCCCCATAAACAAAATTTATTTCGGCTTCTTCAAGAAACGGTGATTTTTCGTCTTTCGCCGACAGTACTGGCTGTATGTCATGAATCGGCCATTCAACATGAATCGTTGGGTCGTTCCAACGGATCCCACGGTCACAATCCGGTGCATAAAATTCATCTACCTTGTATTGCACCTCAACGTCATCCGTTAAAGTCATAAAACCGTGTGCGAAACCTTTTGGAATTAAAAGTTGTTTTTTATTCTCGGCACTCAGTTCAACTCCGAACCATTTGCCATATGTAGGGCTACCCTTTCTGATGTCAACAGCTACGTCAAAAATTGTTCCTCTTGTGCATCGGACCAGTTTAGATTGTGCTCTAGGGTTCAATTGGTAATGCAGGCCCCGCAAAGTGCCTTTTGCTGCAGAAAAAGACTGGTTATCCTGCACAAATTTAATATTGATTCCGGCTTTCAAAAAGTTATTCTCATTGTATGTTTCCATAAACCAGCCGCGATGGTCGCCAAAAACAGCCGGTTCAATGATGAACACGCCTTCTAAATCTGTTTTAATGATATTCAAGTTTCATCCCTCATTTTTAATATTTGATTTTTCCCTCTGCAACTTTTATCAGATACTGGCCATAGCCCGTTTTACTTAGTTTCTTTGCACATTCGAGTAATTGCTCCTTCGTGATCCAGCCATTAATAAAAGCAATTTCTTCCGGGGCGGATATTTTAATTCCCTGATGTTCCTCTACGGTTTTCACGAAATTTGTTGCTTCTACCAATGTTTGATGGGTACCCGTATCAAGCCAAGTAAATCCGCGCCCCAATAATTCTACATCTAATTCACCCATTTTTAAATATGCCTCATTAATTGATGTAATTTCCAACTCTCCGCGTGCAGATGGTTTTATTTCTCTAGCAATATCAACAACACGGTTATCATAGAAGTATAAACCTGTAATCGCGTAATTAGACTTTGGCTTTTCCGGTTTCTCTTCGACACTTAAAACTTTCCCATTGCTATCAAATTCAACAACACCGAAACGTTTAGGATCTGGGACATGGTAGCCAAAAACAGTAGCCCCATGTTTTTTTTGTGAAGCCCTGCGTAATATACTCTTCATTCCGCTGCCATAATAAATGTTATCGCCAAGAATCATGGCGACGGAGTCATCTCCAATAAAATCTGATCCTAAGATAAAGGCTTGTGCTAAACCATCAGGACTTGGCTGAATTTTATATTGTAATGACAATCCAAATTGGGACCCATCTCTTAATAGGTTCTTAAACCTTTCTGTATCCTCAGGAGTAGAAATAATCAAAATATCTTTTATGCCAGCTAGCATTAAAGTGGAAAGAGGATAATATATCATCGGCTTATCATATACTGGTAATAACTGCTTACTTGTTACCATAGTGAGCGGGTAAAGACGTGTGCCGCTTCCCCCTGCTAAAATAATACCTTTCATTAATTTTCCCCCATTTAATAATTAGATTATTTTTCAGTTAACGTTCTTACTTGAAGTAAAGTTAGCTTTAACTCTTTATTTTTCAATATAAGATAAGCTAAATAAAAAAATGAATAAATGATAAATCCAGTAATTGATGAGAAGAACCAGCCAGTTATGATAAATAAAGTAATTAAACTCGTTTCATAAAAGATCTCTTTTTTGATAGTAACATGGAGAAGCTTTGATAACAATATTTCAGCTAATGTATACCTAAAAGCAATTAAAACTACAATGGAAGTCACTGTTAATATCAAATTTCTCAATCCCAAAGCAACAATAGACGTGATAAGCAGGCTTGCTAATAGAGATATTACATTAATTAAAAGGATAAGCCTTTCCTTTCGCAAGGTTTTTAAAAAAGTATTTACTAATAGTTCCATTCTTCCAGCATAAACACATAACGAAAAAATAATCGCTAAATATTTTAGGCTTTCACTATACTTTGGAAGCCAAGCTAATAATATTACATTCAATGGATAATACAAAATTAAACAACCTAAAAGGACAAATGTTAAGACAGCACGGAAAGTTTTAAAAAGATTTGGCAATCTACTTTGTTCCGTTCTTCTAAGTAGAGGAAACATTATTACTCCAACTGCAGTAATAAATGTCATGGTCAGATTTGAAATCGATAATGAAAGGGATACTTTGCCGAATATTTTTACCCCCCATGTATGCTGAATCCCAAACCGTATTATACCGAGTATAAGCATGCTAGCAATATTTGAAAACATAAGTTTTATGCCAACATCAATATTAGTAAAAGTTTCTCTAAAATTAATTTGAAAATCTTTATAATGACGAAAAACAATATCTTTGCAGAAGTAGGCCGCATAGATTAACGATGCAAGCTTTCCAATTAAATCAGCCCATATCATAAACTCAAAATTTCTAAAACCTGAAACCAGCATAAGAATGATTAATACACAATATAGCACTTTTTCGAATAAAGTAATTGCAGCATATTCTTTAATCCTATTCGTACATTGAAGAGTATACAATAAAAAGTATCTTAAATTAACAAAGAGCATACAAATTGCCGTCGCTTCAAAAATAAATCCATTTTTAGTATGCTGATTGAATACACCATATAAAAAAATTAATGTCCCAAACACTAATTGAAAGGTGGCCAGCATCCAAAATTGGGAAAAAAAAGTTTTTTTATCTAGGTCCTTATATTTTTCCCCACCATATCTTAAATAAATCCCATCATTCCAACCAAAATGAAGAAAACCGACATAAGATGAATAAAAAATATAAAGTTGCCAATATCCATATTCTTCCACGCCAACAAGCTTGGGTAAAATTAAAATAACAATAGTAGAAATTAGCAAAGAAATTAAATTAGATGATAATGTATATGATAAATTCTTTATAAACGTAAATGCTTTACTGTTCAAATTTACCCCTCTCAACTTATATTACGTATTTTCGGGAATTCATTTAAAACGTCTGTTATAAATTATATCAAGGACCAAAAAACTATTTTTTAAAACAAATATGCTCACACATTTTATCTTAAATTCCGTATTATTATAAAAAGAATTCTTATAAAAATTAGATTATAAGCTATTATTGATTTACTGCTAACCCAGAGTATTGTTGTTTTCCTACTCTTTAGCTCCTTCCAGGTGTTATCACTTACCGTAACCCTCAGTTCATTGATCAACCAAGAAACGTCATGTAATGGATAAGGCAGTACTAATTTCTATTTAATACTTTGGTAAAGGTCACCAATTTTTGATTTTGTTGTGACAAAAATCAGGTGTTTATTAGGCAACGTCAACACCTTTTCCCCCGCTAATTCTTGGAGCGAAGGAAGTAAGACTCTAGTATAGGCATACCTTTCAAAACTGGCAATTATATTCATCCTTCCGAGGGCCCTACAGGCGAGAAGAGTAAATTTTTTTTAATAAAGCTTAGAATTAAAGCCTATTTTTTTATTTTGTAGTATTCAACGTACCAATCTGCGAATTTCATAAGACCTTCCTCAATCGATGTCCTTGGCTTATATCCAACGGATTTCTCTAATAATTTTGTTGAAGCATAAGTTGCGGGCACATCCCCCGGCTTAATTGGTTCAAAGATTTTTTCAAATTCAACTTTTTCCCCCAAAGCTTTGCCTAAACATTTTTCAAGTGTTTCTATAAATACCATTAATTTTTCAGGTCTGTTATTACCTATATTATAAATTTTGTGGCAAGCTCTGGTTTCAACAATTGGTGCTTTAAAAAGAACTCTAATAATCCCTTCAACTACATCATCAATATACGTAAAATCCCTGTAGAGGTCATTTTCAAAATCACCATTATTAAAAATTCGAATTGGCTCACCATCAAAAAATTTTTTAGTAAATCCAAAATATGCCATATCTGGTCTTCCCAGTGGACCGTACACTGTAAAGAATCGCAAACCTGTGGTCGGAATATTATAGAGGTGACAATAAGTGTGAGCCATTAATTCATTCGACTTTTTAGTAGCTGCATATAGAGAAACCGGGTGATCAACAAAATCAGACTCTTCAAACGGAACTTTTTTATTCGAACCATAAACAGAACTTGATGAGGCATAAACTAAATGGTCAACAGGATATTTTCTACAAGCCTCAAGTATGTTATAAAAACCTATTATATTGCTTTGAATATATACATCAGGGTTATCAATAGAATAGCGTACACCTGCTTGAGCAGCTAGATTAACAACAAAATCTGGATTATGTTGACAAAAAATATTTTCAAGATGTTGTTTGTCAGAGATATCCGCCTTAATAAATGAAAAATTATTATAGGGTTTTAGACCTTCCAGACGAGCATATTTTAAATTTACATCATAGTAATTATTTATGTTATCAATCCCAATTACTCTGCACCCATTTTCCAATAATTTTTTAGATAAATGATAACCTATAAAACCTGCTGCTCCTGTTATCAAAAAACTTTTTTTAGTATTTAGTAATCCGTTACTCAAGATGCTAAGTCTCCTTTACATGCTAATGTCTATTCAATATAAAACTATTACTATATAAATTTATATAATAATTATACTCCTACCCAACATAATATCTATTACTTATAATAACAATTTATTTTTTTTGGAACAGAATACCGCGCCTACGAAATATCCTACCTTTTGATGCAATTTTCCTTTTGGGTTTATAATTATCCTCATGAATTTCATTGCTAATAAATACGTTTGTATCTTTGATCTCTTCTAATAAACTTTTATGTGTAAGATAGTAGTTTACAAATGCGACAGGTAAAAATATTGTCCAAAGAAAATCATATTTTGTCAAATAAGGGTTTGAAGAATTAGCTATTAAAAAGCAAATTGATCCAACCAGGACAGGGATCACCATTAAAGATTCCAAAGTTCCCTTCTTAATTAGCTTGACCCCTTGGAATAATATCCAAATTATTCCGGTAAAGTACAATATAACGCCAACTAAACCTACATGAAAAAGATACTGTAAGTATTGCATTTCATAAGTCCATGGCATTTGATTATTGCGAATAACTTCTGCGCTAGCACCAAACCCGCTTCCAAAGAAAGGATGTTCTTCCCACCCTTTTATTAAGGCTTTTGTTTGGATGACCCTTTCATATGCACTTTCATTTGATGTATCATGAAAATTAAAGGCTGATATTATCATATTTGTAAATGAAGAAAAGTTATAGTTCAATTTTATTTTTAGATAAAACACTCCTAAAACAACAAATAATGAAATAATAATTACTAACTTTCTAATTAAGCTATTTAAATCTTTTCGAATTGTCTTTGGTAAGAAATTAACTAAAAGTAAAATGATAAACGGTGAAAATGCCGATGTTAAAATAAACGCTCTTCTACCAGATAACATTAAGACTAGAACGCCTAATATCAAACTTATCCAAAGCCAAGTTCTTTTTATATTAATTTTTTTTTCACTTTTCCAGACACATAATGCAGCTGCAACAAATGGTAGTAAAAAAACTAAAGATCCTGTATTGTATAATGAGAATGTTGCATATCCTTCATAAAACCAGATACTTTGTCCCATATTAATAGGTATATAAAGATAGCTTGGTAATATTCCTCTATTAATTAATACATAAACTAAAGAATAGATTTCTATTATTATTGATGAATAAACCATTATTTTTAGTAAGTTTTTTAATATAGACTTATTGTTTATACCAATTATGAATATTAGATATAACCAAGGCCAAAAAAAATTGACCGTACTCTCTTGTAACGCCCCTGGGTTCCCCCTAAAAATGCCAATTAGAACAAAAAGTGCTCCAATTAGTGTAAAAAAGAACGTAAGAAAAAGTACGGATCTATTTACTGCCAAATTTCTTTCTCTCTTTACAATAAAGGAACAAATGATTATTATTGAAACTATTCCTACCAATAGTATTTTGATTGGTTTATAGGTAACTGGGACAAATAACATTAAAAAAAATAGAAAATAACCAGGTAATACGAATATATTATTTTCTTTCATAATTAACCCTCTCAGATTTATTAACAAGATCAGTGATAAATATTACTCCAAACTACCAACCCATGCTTTATAACAAAGTAAAGTTAAATAAAAAAACACACTATATACATTATGCATTTAATTTACACGAGAGTTAGAAGGATTATTAATATAATTGTTTTAGCTAAACTTTCTCCTACAGAAAGTTTTGGTGAACGCATAATAATATAGGTCTTTAATTAGAAATATATAGGCTCTATTTAATTCATTAACTTCTTTTACTCTTTTTGTGAGTAATAAATATAATAATCGGGTTACATATTCTAATAACTCTATTAAAAAAGCAGTAAAGGCACCAAAAAAACCATTGAACTTTTTTTCGTATTTCAACCAGCTTCTTAAAGAATAAAATAGCCTTAAATCTTTTACCTGATTTGAAGTTCCTCCACCCTTGTGATACGCTTTTGAATAAGGAAAGAAATAATTTTTGTACCCCATATCGTGTACCCTCTTGCATAAATCAACTTCTTCATAGTAGACAAAATATCTTTCATCAAATCCATTAAATTTTTTAAATAGTTCATTACTTATAATAAAGAATGCACCCATAACTTGTTCGACTTCTCTTAATTCGTTATGATCATTCAAACTCATCTCTACACTTAAACTTGGGAATATTTTCGATAAACCCACAACTTTACATAGTCTTCTAATTTTGGTCGGAAAAAGTCTGCAAGTCTTCATAGTAATACCTTCGTCATTAATTAATTTTATACCAGTAACACCAAGTTTACTATTGAAACCTGCACAAAATGAAATTACTTTTGTAAGAGAATCTTTAAATAACTTAGTATCAGGATTTAAAAATAGTAGAAAATCTGAATGACATAAATTTGCTCCCTGATTACAGGCTTTAGCAAAACCTGCATTATTGTTATTTCTATGAATCATTAAGTTATAAAAGTATTTATTATCTATAATTTTTTTTAAGGAATCATCTTTGGAACTATTATCCACAACTACAACTTTTCCTAATGTAAAGTTACTACAGTCAATAGAATTAATAGACTCTAGACACTCATTAAGTTGATTTCCAGAATTCCAATTAACAATAATTATATCTAAAGAAGTCATTTGCTCCCCCTAAAAATTGAAAAATTATCGTATTTTAATTATCTACCATCTCTAAAATTATACTTTTTATTTCATTAGGGTTAAATTTTTCTTCCCATAATTGTCTTGATAAAATAGATTTTTCTTTCCATAATTCAAAATTATTACTCAAAATATTTAATCCTTCGATCCATTCAATTTTTGAATTCGCAAGAATTCCATTGCCTTTTTCAACTACAGTATAATTCATACCTACATTTGATAGAATTACTGGTAAACCACAGCCAATTGCTTGTACTGCTTTAAAAGCACATTTACCTCTAGTAAATTCATTATCTTCTAAAGGCATTAATCCAATATGAGAAGCTAACATTTCTTTATATGCTAAGGATCTTTCCCATCTTATATTCTTTATGACTAACTTTTTCGTAGATTTGTTAATTATTCCGTCGCTAACTATTTTTAAGACTACCTTTTTATCTATTATTTCAGCAGCTTCGTCTATAAATGGAATGACTTGCTCAATAAACCTTAAATTACCTTTTGTTCCAACCCAAATCAAATTAATTTCACTTTCATATGTTCTACTTCTATTTTGATTAATTTCTTTTAAGTTCAAATTACTCATGGTTATATCCGTTGTATTTAATACAACTATTTTATTTTTATACAACTCATTAATTTTACCTACTAAATACTGGTTTCCGACAGTTATTTTATTAGTGTATTTTAGTAGCAACATTTTCTCATAAGTAGATATTTCTTTCGACTCAAAAATATTGTCATCAAAATCCCAATATATTTCATTAGCTTTAGAAAGCACTCTATTTAAAAGAATACTACCTATTGGACCAATAAATTTTGGAAAGCATTCTCTTTGAACATAAATTTTATATTGGTATTTATCACAAAAAAACTTAATTAACGTTATTTGTAGCAAAATTAACAACCTTTTTGTATACCCTGGCAATAAAGAATTGAATACCACATTAAATATTCGCAAAAAAATAGTTTTCTCTTTTATTTTATAGTATCTATTATTTTCAAACTCAACAACTTTAAAATTACTGTTGGTATTATTTTTAGCGATATATTGATACAGCCTGTAGTAGGTACTTGGTCTATATATTTTATTCCTAACAAAAATATACGTTTTCATATATTTATTACTTCCTATTATATATTTTTTAAATAAGGATAATCTTTTTGGTGCTTATTTAGAATATTTTTTATCTCATTCATGTAAGCATCTACAACTATTTTTCTATCAAATTCTTTTTCAATTTTTATTCTTGATTTTAAACCCATTTTTTTTCTATCTTGATACGGCAATTGAATGTAGTTCTCTAATTTTTTTACCAAATCTGCCGAACTTTTTAAATTAAATGTAAAACCATTTACCCCTTCTTCAATTGTTTCTCTACATCCTGGAATATCTGATGCGATTAAGACTCTCCCCGTAGCTGCGGATTCTAGTAAGACGTTTGAAAGTCCTTCACTGTAAGAAGGTTGAATAATACATTCGGCATCTTCTATGAATGGTTTTACGTTTTTTTGATACCCAAAGTATTTTATATAACCTTTCTTCTCATATTCTTTAATTATTTTTTCATAAAAAGATTGAGTTGGTTCTACAAAACCCACTATGTGGAATATAACATTAGGATATTTACTTGTTATTATTTTTGAAGCCTCTAAAAAATGATCTATTCCCTTGTCTTTCATGATTCTTCCAATAAATATAAATACAATTTTTTCAGTTTCCTTTGGGAAATCCTTTAAAGTAAATTCAGATAAATTAACACCAGAACCAGGTATTAATTGATAATTTTTTTTAACAATTTTCTTTTCAATTAATAAATTCATATCCTGTTGATTTTGAAAAAAAACACATGAGGATCTTTTTAAACAAATACGATACATAAAAATCAAAAAAAATTTTAAAAAACCACCATTTCCAAATCCGCTTCCTAATCCAGTTATGTTATTTAGACACGGAATGTGTAAAATCCTACAAGCAAGACTTCCATACAAATTAGGCTTAATAGTAAAAGTTAAAACAACATTAGGTCTAATTTTTAGCAGTATTCCTAAATAAACAACCAGTAATTTAAAATCTTTAAATGGGTTTTTACCTCTCCTATCCACCTTGGTATCAATAAATTTACAACCCCACTTAACCATTTCAGGAACTTTATCATCATAAGGGAAAGACAAAAAGACTTCATAATTTTCACTTAACAATTTCTGAATTAATTCTTTCCTAAAATTATAAATTACAAAACCATGATTACCTAAAAATAATACCTTTTTTTTCATTTGTCACCAACCTACAATAAGCTCTTTTTTATAGATTCATTAAAATCAACAATGCAATAATCTTCCTTAGGGCTCAACCTTTTATCATATACTTTATTACCAAATACTTTATTTATTAGATTTAGCCTTCTAGATAAAAGACGAAGAAAAGGGTTGAAAAACGATACAAAGAATACTTTTTTACCCATATTTTTAGCCATTAAATCAATAATTTCCTTAGTTGATACATATTCTTTATTTTGAGGAAAAAAAATACCACTCATTTCAGAATTAATAGCGATTCTTAAAAACTCTGTTAGATTATCAATATAAATTATACTTCTTTGATTTGAAATGCTTGGAAATATCGGAAAAAATTTTGCTAATTTTATAAGTCTTGGAAAGTTTCCTTTACAATTTGGACCATAAACCATAGGTGTTCTTACAATTACAATTTTAAAATCTTTATCTTTTAATTTTTGAATTTCTAAATCAGCTTCTAATTTGCTTTGACCATAAAAATCAATTGGGCTTGGCTTAGTATTTTCTTTTATAATATTTTTTTCTCCAATTTTCCCATCTGCACCATAAACGATGATGCTGCTCATATAAATAAATTGTTTGGCACCATCATTTTTTGCTTTTTTAGCTACATTGATTGCTAAATCTCTATTTACTTTGAAGTACAGTTCTTTCAATTTAGGATCAGCTGAAACATGCGCAATTCCAGCAACATGCAATACAGTATCATACATAGAGAAATCGTGTGATTTCCAATCATCATTTCTTACTGAAATAGCTTCTGTTTCATATTTATCAGGCCATTGGGAAACCCATTTTATGAAGTTTATACCAATATAACTGTTCTTTCCAGTGATTAATATTCGTTTCTTATCCATGAATCAGTTTACTCTCCTTTGATTCGGACGAGTAGAAGACATATTTGCGCCTTCTTTTACACCTTCTGATTTTAAGACACTAAATACGGTCTTAAAAAAGATCTTTATATCAAATAAAAAAGAAACTTTTTCTATATACTCTCCATCCAGCGCAGCTTTAACTGGTATTGGGAGTTCATCCCTTCCATTAATTTGTGCCCATCCAGTTAATCCTGGCAAAATATCATTCGCCATATATTTATCTCTTTCTTCAATAAGGTCAAATTGGTTCCACAATGCAGGCCGAGGTCCAATAATACTCATATCACCCTTTAAAATATTTATGATCTGCGGCAATTCGTCAAGACTAGTTTTCCTTAAAAGTCTGCCACTTTTTGTAATAAATGCATCAGGATTTTGCAGCAAATGTGTTGGCATATCTTTTGGCGTTTCCGTCCGCATCGTTCTAAACTTTAAAATAAAGAAGTGCTCCTTGTTTTTTCCTACTCTTTTTTGCTTAAAAAATACCGGCCCTCTTGAGTCCAGCTTAATTACTAAAGCAATAAGTAAAAAAAATGGCGATAAAAGAATCAGCGCCACTAAAGACAGTATAAAGTCTATTATTCTTTTGATTGTAGGATTATATTTCATTTGCCAGAACAGCTCCCTATCGATTTTACTGGCTTACCAGCGGCACGCCTTCACTGAATTTTGTATTTGCTATTTTTATTAATATTTCTTTAAGCTCTTGAGAATCTTTATTCAGCAATGAATCAATGACATGATATAGATCTTCCTTGTTCATCGGACTTGCTTTGCCAACATGAATCTTAGGATAGATTGACTTTTTCTGAACCTCATTTTCGTTTAACAGTTCTTCATACAACTTTTCTCCCGGTCGTTTCCCAGTGAATTTTATTCCAATCTCATCAATTGAAAAGCCGGATAACGTGATAAGATTTTTAGCCAAATCAACAATTTTGACTGGTTCTCCCATGTCTAACACAAATACTTCTCCTCCCCTTGCAAGCGCACCTGCTTGGATCACAAGCCGGGAAGCTTCTGGTATCGTCATAAAATATCTTGTCATATCAGGATGTGTAACCGTAACCGGCCCACCAGCCTGAATTTGCTTTTTAAATAATGGAATAACGCTCCCTCTACTTCCTAAAACATTACCAAACCGGACCGCAACAAAATTGGTCTTGCTTTCCTTGGCTAAGTTTTGAATAATCATCTCAGCAAATCGCTTTGTCGCCCCCATTACGTTTGGTGGGTTTACTGCCTTATCTGTTGAGATCATTACAAAACTCTTGACACCAAAAGTATCGGCTGCTTCTGCAACATTTCTTGTTCCAAAAATATTATTTTTTACGGCTTCTGTTGGATTATATTCCATTAATGGCACATGCTTATGGGCAGCAGCGTGGTAAACGACATCTGGTTTATATTCATTCATAATGTCAAAGATGCGAACGCGGTCTTGTACATCAGCTATAAGGGGGACAATTTCGATATCATTATCGTATTTATTTCTTAATTCCATATCAATCGTGTAAATACTATTTTCGCCATGCCCCAAAAGCAACAGTTTTTTAGGTAAAAATTGTGCTACCTGGCGGCAAATTTCTGATCCAATGGAACCGCCCGCACCGGTTACCAATACTGTCTTTCCCGTTAATTTTTCTGAAATCATGGTCATGTCAAGTTCAATTGGTTCCCTTCCAAGTAAGTCTTCAACCTGTACATCCCGGATTTGGTTAACAGAGACTTTGCCGGTTATCAAATCTTCAAGCATTGGTAATACTTTTGTCTTTGCTTTCGTTTTTACACATTCTTCATAAATACGTTGCATTTCCGCTCTTTTTAAGGAAGGAATGGCAATGACAATATGGTCAATATCGTATTGCTTAACTGCCCAAGGGATTTCACTAACCATTCCGACTACCGGCACTCCGTAAATTTCAAGTTTCCATTTGTTCGGGTCATCATCTATAAAAGCAACTGGTTCTAAATCTGCATCCTTGCTTTTTAATAATTGATGGGCGACCATTGTGCCAGCAGAACCAGCTCCGATGATTAGTGTCCTCTTTTTTTGAACCTTGCTAGCCATAAAGCGATCTCTGTACACCCTCCATGAAAACCGTGAGCTCCCGATTAACAAAATATGGATCATCCATGTAATGGCCAGTACCCGCCAATAAACATTATGGATAGCAATGAATTGGACAACGGCTGTAATTACTGCAGCAAAAGTAACTGCTTTTATAATTGCAGTTAATTCACCTACGCTTGCATATTCCCAAGCCTTTTGATATAAACGATATCGAAAAGCAAAAATATGATAGCTGATTAATAATGTTAGAGAACTAACCCAAAGCATTGGGTGTGTATACACATTCATATAAGGATTTAAAATAAAATATCCAGCAAAGACAGCACAAAGTACAATCGCCGAGTCCAGCAGCATCAAGATCGGCAACCGTTTTTTTAATGACATCTATTGTCATCCCCCTGTTTTAAACGTATAGTTCTACTTAACGAGCGATTCGGTCATGATTTCTTTTATAAATGTCTGCAGTTCATCTTTCATATTTTCATCTTGCAAAGCAAATTCAATCGTTGTTTTCACAAACCCCAATTTCTCCCCTACATCATACCGCTTGCCCTCAAACTGGTAAGCAAATACTCTTTGAATCTGGTTCAGTTGCTGGATGGCATCTGTTAATTGGATCTCGCCGCCGGCACCTTTTTCCTGTTTGTCCAGGAACATAAAGATTTCTGGTGTCAGT
>Ga0207807_1000109_pt1 | contig 20574 bp, 19 predicted proteins | sample HigsolmetaGSP15D_FD_184843 | JGI IMG/M metagenome (GOLD analysis project Ga0207807, IMG submission 184843) | High solid enriched microbial communities from the Joint BioEnergy Institute, USA - SP1-5-D (SPAdes) | ecosystem: Engineered > Bioreactor > SSF (Solid state fermentation) > Aerobic >... | reverse complement strand
TCGCGTTATCATAAGTAACAAAACTCTTGGAACAAGAGGGTTAGCTCGGTCAGTTTTCGTTGGCTAGTAAAAGCAACGATAAGTCGAGAAGCCCCCACTTCAATCAAACCGTAAGGTTGATAAGTGGAGGGTAGTTCACAACTCATCATATTTCCGTACGGGATTCGATATGCGCAATTTCTTGAACAAATGATGAACATTGTGCCGCAATCCATTCTTTTTCATGATCCATTGTAGCGACGTGATAAGAGTTGCGGAGCGGAATGATTTTTTTCCGGCTGGCAAGGATATGCGCGGCAATATAATCTGTATTTTCAGGAGGCACGACATGGTCTTCTGTTGATTGGAAAAACAGTGCGGGGCAATGGATGGCGGAGAGGTTTTCCCGCGTTTCCCGCATCACGGACAGAAGCTCACGGATGGAAGCCGCCGGCACTTTTTCATATGCAATTTCATGCACGCCCGCTGCTTTGATATCCGGCGGGCCCTCTTGAATATACCGCCCTTTCGCCAGGCATTTTTCCAGTTCGGGGATGCTTTGGATGGCCGCGTTGATACACACCATTCCCCGGATATCCGGGTGTTTTTCCGCGAGATGCAAAGCCAGCGTGCCGCCCATTGACTGGCCGATAACAAAAATATCGCGGCAATGCCGTTTCAGCAGCTGATAACCCTCTTCAAGGCTGTCAATCCAGTCTTTGTAAGTGCAGCGTTCCATGTCCAAATAGTGCGTCCCGTGCCCCTTTAATCTTGGCGCGCAAACCGTAAACCCGTCCGATGCCATTGCCCTTCCCAAAAAGCGGACACTTTGCGGGGTGCCGTTGAATCCATGCGAGATGAGAATGCCAATTTCATTTCCTTTTATAAAAAAGGAATCTGCACCCGGGAGAACGGGATAGTTTTCATCCATAAAAAAGCTCCTTCCAAACGTTTATACGGTCAGTGAATTTAAAATGTTAATGTAATTTTAAACCAATTAATCCTAGTTGTAAAGTATGTTTTATCGGTAAAATGACGCAGGATAGGTAAAAACCATTGTAAAAAAGGGCTAACTATAGTCCCGGATATGGAGCGGAAAATGCCTTTCAAGAATTTTTTTGAACGCCGGATCCTGGACATGCTGGAGCATATATGCCATGTTCGTAATCGAGTTGACACAGCCCATCGCCAGTTCATTTAAACCATACAGTTCATGTGCGGCTAATTTCATGATTCAACCTCCACTTTTTTTGAACCAACCTTATTTTGTTTTAAACGGGGCAGGATATACAGGAACGTTTTCATTGTTTTTTGCAATGGCCGGTGCTACTGTAAAAATGAAACCGTCCCGCAAATGGGCAGGAGGAGGAGAGGGTTGTGAAGACAGAAACTTTACGTTTAAAGGCACATCAGGATGCTGAACTGACGGCGTACGTACTGGACGGATCCCCCGAGTTCAGCAATATCGGGGCGCGCCCGGGTGTGCTTATTTTTCCCGGTGGCGCCTACCGGTTTACCTCGGACAGGGAAGCGGAACCGGTTGCGATGGCATATTTGGCGGAAGGATTCAACGCGTTTGTACTGCGCTACTCGGTCGGGGAATCATTCCGTTTTGAAGCGGTTTTACAAGATGCGGAAGAAGCCATGGAGCGGATTCGCGACTATGCGGGGGCATGGCATACAGACCCCGAAAAAATTGCGGTTGCCGGTTTTTCTGCAGGAGGGCATCTTGCCGCCGCACTCGGTACGATCGGGAAAAATAAGCCCAATGCATTGATTTTAGGCTACCCTTGTATTTTGGATTCGATGAGCGGGAGCCTTGCTTTTCCGGTGCCGTCTGTTGACAAGGAAGTGACTGCCGAAACGCCGCCGGTCTTTCTGTTTTCAACGTTTGAAGACCAAACCGTGCCGATTGAAAACTCGATTGCCTTTATGCAGGCGTTGAATGCACACGGCATTCCATTCGAGTCGCATATTTTTCAAAAGGGAAAGCACGGGCTGTCTCTCGCCAAACCCCACACTTCAAACGGATTGAAAGCCAATGTGGATGCAGATGCGGCGCAATGGTTTGGCCTGAGCGTTTCCTGGCTTCATAAAGTGCTCGGCCAGTTTCCGGCTAATGCCTGATTGCGGAGATTTGACCGGCCGGAAAAACGGTTCCAGATTGATAAAATCAGAAAATTTTGCCACGCATAACTGGGGACGAGCGGCGCTGTATGACAAACCATTATGTAAAAATTGGGAGGTTTGCACATGTCATGTTTAAATGAAACCTTTGTATTGGAAAATGGGGTGGCGATTCCGAAAATCGGCCTTGGCACATGGCAAGTCCCGAACGGCGAAACCACTTACCATGCCGTATCTTTTGCTTTAAAAAACGGCTATCGCCACATTGATACCGCCTATGCTTACCATAATGAAGAAAGTGTCGGCAAAGCAGTGCGGGATTCCGGCATTGACCGGCGCTACATTTTTGTCACGTCCAAGCTGCCGGCGGAAATCAAGTCGTATGACAAAGCGCTGAAAACATTTGACGAAACAATGGAAAATCTTGGCCTTGAGCAGCTCGACCTTTATCTGATTCATGCCCCGTGGCCATGGAGCGAAAAGGGGGCCGATTATACGAAAGAAAATATTGAAGTTTGGAAAGCGATGGAGAAAATCTATGAAAGCGGGCGCTGTCGGGCAATTGGCGTTTCCAATTTCAGCGGTTCCGACCTGAAAGCCGTGATGGAAAATGCAAAAATCAAGCCGATGGTCAATCAAATCCGTTACTTCATTGGACATACACAGGAAGATGTGACAGCATTCTGCCGGGACAACGGCATACTGGTTGAGGCCTATTCGCCGCTTGCCACAGGAAAAATTCTGGAAAACGCCGAGATCCAAAAAATTGCAGACAAATATGGCAAAACACTGCCGCAAGTTTGCATCCGGTACTGCCTGCAAAAAGGCGTGCTGCCGCTCCCAAAATCGACGCATGAGGCATTTATCCTGCAAAATGCGGACGTAGACTTTGAAATTTCCAATGAAGACATGCAATATCTCGATCAGTTGAAAGAAACAGAAAAATAAACGGAAAGAAAAAGGCTGTTCATTTGGACAGCCTTTTAAATTGTATCGAAGCTGATTCCGAAGCGTGATTAAGTGCAACCGTTCTTTTTTCATATTATAATGGTTACAAAAGAACAAAGCTGTTGTTTACAGAAAAGGCATAACAGGAATGTTGGCGGCAGTCTGCTGTAAATCACTGGAAAGATTGCCCGGCCGGCACATGCTGTTTGAAAAAAATAGAGAAATCTGCGGACTTTTTACCGGCATTGAAAAATATACAGCAAAGAACCAGGGGGAGCATAAATGAAGATTGTTGCACTTTCGGGATCGCGCGTCGGCTCGAAAACAAGAACAGCGATGAACTACGCGGTAAACGTGATCCGCGGGAAATATCCAAACGCGGAAGTCACGCTCCTTGATCTGGCGGATTACGATGTGCAGTTCAGCGATGGGCGCCATTATATGGATTATGAAGGGGATACAAAATTTGTGGCGCAAACTGTCATGGACGCGGATGCGCTTATCATCGGCACGCCGGTTTTCCAGGCATCGATTCCGGCAACATTGAAAAATGTGTTTGACCTGCTGCCAGAAAAATCACTTCGGGATAAGGTGGCAAGCATCATTGTCACGGCTGGCTCACCGAAACATTATTTGATTGCCGAGCAGCAGATCAAACCGATTTTGTCTTACATGAGGGCCCAAATTGTCCAGTCTTATGTTTTTATTGAAGAAAAAGACTTTTACCGGAAAGAAATTGTCAATGAAGACGTCCTCTTGCGGATCAGCCGGCTTGTGGAGGACACCGTCATGCTTACGGAAACGTATGCAAAAATAAAAGAAGCAAAAGAAGCAGCGTACACCTCCCGTGACTAAATCCTCACGTGGATGGATCAGAAAAGGGCGGACAGCTAAAACTGTCCGCCCTTTCCTGGGTGAACGGGAGCATGCCAAGACATGCAGGACGAAAAGTGGGAGTTATGATAAAGTTTCCGGTTAGTTAACTTTTTTCATCAAAGTCAACAGACAATCCATCGACAGGTGTGGGACGGGGAAATACAATGGAGGTAAGAGGTGGATGAACGGACTGAATATTGGCAAATGCATTATCCGCAAGCGAAAGGAAAAAGGCATTACACAGGAACAGCTTGCAGATTACATGGGCGTTTCAAAAGCCTCTGTATTCAAATGGGAAACAGGGCAAAGTTACCCGGACATTGTGATTCTTCCCAAAATGGCAGCCTATTTTAAACTGCAGCGGCCTGCAAAAAGCTTTACCAAAATATAAATTTTTTTCAGAAAAACGTTTTTTCTCTTGATCATTCCCTCCCTGTCCATGTAAAATAAAAATAGCAAATAAATGTTCTCGTTTTTAAATTTGGGAGGGAGTGCCTTGTCTTTTTCATTTATCCATGCGGCTGATATTCATTTGGACAGCCCTTTGGCCGGCCTGGAGCAATACGAGGGGGCACCAGTGGAAAAAATCCGCGGTGCAACCCGTGAAGCATTTAAAAATTTGGTGGATGCGGCGATTGAACGGCAAGTCCATTTTCTCATCATTGCCGGCGATTTGTATGACGGCAACTGGAAAGATTACAATACCGGCCTCTTTTTCACAAGCCAGATGGTGCGCCTGCAGAAAGAAGGCATTCCTGTTTTCCTCATCCGCGGCAACCATGATGCGGCCAATTTGATGACGAAATCTCTGAAACTGCCGGAGAATGTCCACGAATTTCCGGTAAAAGCGCCGGAAACGGTTACCCTTGATGCCCTTGGCGTCGCCATTCACGGGCAAGGTTTTGCACAACGGGCAGTGGAAGAAAATCTTGTGAAAAACTATCCGCCGAAAAAAGAAGGCTATTTCAATATCGGCATTTTACATACAAGCGCGACGGGGCGTGAAGGGCATGAAAATTACGCGCCGTGCACGATAGAAGATATGATGGAGAAGCAGTATGATTATTGGGCGCTCGGCCATATCCATATGCGGGAATTGCTCCATCCGCATGATCCGGTGATTTTGTTCCCGGGCAATATCCAGGGACGGCATATCCGGGAGACAGGAGAAAAGGGCTGCACCTATGTGGAAGTAAAAGACGATACGATTGAAAAGATGGAACCCATCCCGCTTGATGTGTTGCGCTGGACATTATGCCCGGTTGATATGGGCGACATCGAAACGATGGACGGGCTCATGGACGCGGCCCGCAGTGCGCTTGAAAAGGCATACGGGGAAGCAGACGGGCGTTACTTGGCGGTGCGTTTTGAATTGGCCGGCGCAACGAAAATGCACAGGGAACTGATTGCAAAAAAAGACCTCCTCTTGAACCAGCTGCGTTCCATTGCGCTTGAGACAGGTTTCGGTGAAATCTGGGTGGAGAAAGTAAAAATCAAAACAACAGGACTGAACGATGCCGATGCCTTTTCCGATGAACAGTCGCCAATCGGGACGGTGCTAAAATTTATCCGCAGCACGGCCGAAAATGAAGAGATGCTTGAAGCGCTGCTGGATGAGTTCAGCGATATCCGCCAGGCCATTCCGCATGAACTGAAAGAAGGGGAAGACGGGTTTGATTTTTCCAACCCGGGCCTCGTCAAAAAGCGGATAAAAGATGTGGAAGACTTCATTCTTTATTCCTTAACGGAAACGGGGGCGGAAAAGGCATGAGATTTGATTATTTGAACCTGCTTGCTTACGGGCATTTTACTGACCAGATGCTTTCCTTTGATCCGGAGAAAAACTTCCATCTGCTGTTCGGGCCGAACGAAGCCGGAAAAAGCACAACACTCCGCTCGATTACGCATTTTTTATACGGATTTCCGCAAAAAACGAACGACGCTTTCCTCCATGGCAATACGAAATTAAGAATTGAAGGGCTTTTGCGCAACACAAAAGGGGAAGCCTTGCAGTTTACCCGCAGAAAAGGGAAAAAGAATACGGCACTTGACCCGGACGGCAACCCGGTTCCGGAAAATACGGTCGCGGCCTTTTTAAACCATATGCCGGAATCCCAGTTTTTAAACATGTTTGCCCTTGACCATGTCCGTCTCCGTGAAGGCGGCGAAAGCCTTTTGGAAAGCGGGGGCAATGCCGGGGAAAGTTTTTTCACCGCCGCTTCGGGCATCAATGTGCTGCGCCGGGTTCTCGAGAACTTCGACAAACAGGCAGGCGCGCTGTACAAAAAAACCGGTTCCGTACCTGAATTAAATAAGCTGCTCAAGCGGGAAAAAGAGCTTTCGAAAAAAATCAATGAGCAGCAGTTAAAAGTACAGGCATGGAAAGCTTTTGAGGCACGTTACCGGGAGTTGGAAAAAGAACTCGGCGCCCTCACCGCAAAAATAAAGACGCTGCGCAGCCAAAAAGAACAGCTGCAACGGGTCAAATGGATTTTGCCGAAGATCGCAAACCGGAAAAATCTTTTGCAAAAATTGGAAGCGCTCGGCGATGTCCCGGATCTTCCGGATAATATTGCCGAAGTCCGTGCCGAAGCGGAAAACAAATGGAACGCTTCCCGGGCAAACTTGGACAAAATTTCCCGGCAACTGGCGGGCACCGAAGCGGAAATGAAAGAAATCAGCATTCCGGAACACATTTTGGAACAGGCTGCCGCGATTACCGGCCTTTACCGCCAAGTGCAACAGTACGAAGACGATGAAAAAATGCTGCCTGAGCTCGAAGGAAAAAAGCAGCAGCTCCAAGCCCAATTGATGTCCGTTATGAAGGAGATCGACCCGGACCGTGCAGCAGTTGAAAATATAGAACATTACCGGCTGCCTTCTGCCCAAAAAGAAATGATTCGCGAGCTTTGCAAGCAAAAGCCGTTGCTCGACCAGGCTTATGAATCATTGAAACGGGAAGGCGAAAAACTGGAAAAAGAGCTGGCAAAGAAGCTGGAAGAGTTAGCTGCTTTGCCTGATCTGCCGGACGTGGAAAAACTGGAAGCCGTCCTGACCAAGGTGAACCGTGCAGGGGACGTGGAAGCGGCGATACATGAGCTGGCTGCGGAATGTCGGCAAAAACAACGGCAAGTGGAAGAAGCCGTTCGCGCTTTGCCGTTATGGGATGGCGAGGCGGAAGAACTTGTCAAACTTCCGGTGCCCGGTTTAGAGGAAACGGTGAAGAAATTTGAAAAAGAGGCGGAGCAATTGACGCGGAAGCTGGATTCGGTGCAAAGCCGGATTTCCCGGTTGAAAGAGGACATCGAAGCTTCAGAAGAAAGCATCCGCCGGCTTGATTCCATTGCCGAGATCCCGTCCGAAGAAAAGCTGTCGGCCGTCCGTGCCTTAAGGGATGCCGGCTGGCAGCTGATCCGCACCAAACTTGAAACCGGCCATTGGCATGAAACGGCTGAAACGTATACAAAGGGAGAGCCGGCCGCGTCGGTTTATGAGAAACATGTCCTTGAAGCTGACCAAATTGCGGATACGATGCGGCTGGAAGCGGAAAAAGTCGGCGAGAAGAATAAACTTTTAGCCGATATTCGAAAGTTCCGTGGGAAAAAGGAACAGCTTGAAAAGGAGAAATCCGGGCTTGAAGAAGCTTTGCGTGCGTGGGAATCCGCCTGGCAAAATCTTTGGGCGCCGGCGCAAATCCGTCCGCTTACGCCTGGAGAGATGCGGGAATGGCTGCAAAAACACACGCAAATTAAAAGCTTGATGCAGGATTATGAGAAGGCGCAAGAAAAAATGCGCGCGCTTCATGATAGCCGTGCGGACTGCTGCAATGCGCTTTCTGCCGTGCTGAAAACATTTGCCGCCGTTTCAGAAGGACAGCCGCTTGCGGAACTAGTAAGCCTTGCAGAAAACGAACTGAAAAAAATCCGCAGCCTTGCCGCAAAGAAGGACAGCCTTGAAACGGCCATCCACGATTTAAAAGAAAAGCGAGAAGAAAATGCAGCGGAGAGAGCGGAAATCGGGAAGAAACGCGAAGCATGGCTGGCAAATTGGTCTTCGGCTGTCGCGGGCACGGCAATATTGGAAGAGGTGCCGCCGGCGGTTGCTGAATCCCTGCTCGCCCGCTATGAAACATGTATGCAACTCTATGATGCATACAACCAGACTGAAAAAGAGCAGCAAGCCGTCACTGAAAAAATGGCGCGCTTTGAAGAAAAAGTGCAGCATATCCTTGAAACGGCCCAACTTCCATTGAGCGGGGAGAATGCTGCGGTTGCCGTAAGCCAGATGTATCAGCTGTTGCAAAATGCCCAACAGGACGATGCCGCTTTGAAAAAGCTCAAACGCCATTCAGAGGACTTGGAGAATGAGAGAAAAGAAGAAGCGGAAGCACTGGAAGCAGCTGAAGCGGTTTTAACAGAACTTTTCCAACAGGCAGGCTGCAGCACAATTGAAGAACTCAAGCAGATTGAAACAGCTTTCCTGCTGAAAAAAAGTTTTGAAAAAGAAATCCGGCAAATCGAAGCGGACATGCTGGATGCGGGTGCCGGTAAATCACTGCAGGAATTGCTTGATGAGGCGGCCCGGTTTGATGCAGATTCGATTGACGCCGATTTGGCGGAAACCGGGCGTGAACTTGACCGTTTGGAAGCCTCGCGTTCCGAGGTGGAGCAGGAATATGGGGCGGTCAAAAAAGAATACGAAGAACAGATTCGCGGCGCCAACATGACAGCCATTGAAGCCGGCCAGGAAAGGGAAAGCGTGCATGCGCAAATCGCCAGTTTGACCGAGCAATATATCCAGTTGAAACTCGCTGCCGCTTTGCTGCAAAAAGGGATTGAATTTTACCGGAGCCAGAATCAGAATCCGATTTTAAATCGTGCGGGTGACATTTTTGCGCGGCTGACACTTCATTCTTTTGACGGGTTGGCTGTTGATTACAACGAGCAGGACGAGCCTGTTTTAATGGGCGTGCGCAGTGGGGAGAATGTGCCGCTGAACGGGATGAGCGATGGGACGACCGATCAGCTGTATCTGTCCTTACGTCTTGCGAGCATTGAAAAATACGCAGCTGAAAACGAGCCGCTGCCGTTCATTGTCGATGACATCCTCGTCCATTTCGATGACGAACGTTCAAAAGAAACATTGAAAGTATTGCTCGAACTTTCCAGCTGCACGCAAATCATCTTTTTCACGCATCATCAGCGCCTTGTCGACATGATGCAGGAAATCGCCCCGCCGGAAGCCGTCCAATATTTGGCCTTCCACGGGCAGAAAGTTGCCGTGCATTAAACAGGGTTTGCTGGACGAATCTGTTTTGGCTTTTTACCCGGCCCGTTCAGCAAGTTCTGCAAAGTTTGCCCAAAGTTTGCCATCGATAGAAAAGCTATAGGCTGATTTTTTTCTATCCATGGCTGCGGCTTTTGAATTAAGTTTTTTCCGCATTCTTGCATGTTGGCTGGAGCCTAAGTCCATGGCTTTTGCCCATTTAGCAGAGCAAAATAAAAAGGCCCCGCTTTGTGCGGGCCCTTCTGTCACATCAGGATTCATTGGAAGGATATTTGTAAAAGCCTTCTCCTGTTTCTTTTCCAAGTTTGCCTTTGTCAATGTATTCCGTTTTCAGCAAGTCTGCAATTTTTTTGTACATTTCATCGCCGGTAGCTTCTGCTTTTGCCAAACTGATATTGTAGGCGGTGTTGATGCCGACCACATCCAGAATCTGGAATGGCCCGGCCGGGGCGCCTGTTGCAATGCGCCATGTCTTGTCAATCGTTTCCGGATCGGCAATCCCTTTTACCAGCAGCATTTGCGCTGCTTCCAACAGCGGTACGAGCAATGAGTTCAGAATATAGCCCGGCTGTTCCTTGTACAAAGGCAGCGCCACCATGCCGATTGCCTCTGCAAACGCGATCACATCTTGAAATACTTTTTCATCTGTGCCGGGATGTTTCATGACTTCTGCCGTATTGTTTTTCCAAATTTCATTGGCAAAATGGAGCGCCATAAATTTTTCTGGGCGGCCGGTAGCTTCAGCAAACTGGCTTGGCAGCAGGGTCGATGAGTTCGTTGCAAAGACCGTTTTTTCTGGTGCCAATTTTCCAAGTTTTTGGTAAAAGTCCGTTTTAATGGAAACCACTTCCGGAATGGCCTCAATGACCAGATCGGCACTGGCTACGGCTTGTCCCAGATCATCAGAAAAAGAAATTCTATGATAGGCTGCGTCCACTTCTTGTTCTGTTGCACCAAGATCTTTCCTGTAGCGTGCCTTCAACCCGGAAATTCTTTCTTTCGCCTGTTCAATTGCTTCGGCAGAAATATCATAAACGTATACATGAAAGCCTTTAAAAGCTGTTTGATAGGCGATTTGGCTCCCAAGTACACCGCTCCCTGCTATTGTGATATTTTGAAAGTCCATAACCATACTTCCTTTCCTATTTTATGTAACCCCTTACATATCCATCGTATCACCGTATCAATAGAGCGTCAAAATAAAAGATGCATATAAAATGAAAGAAATTTTGCCGTTTTCCCCCCACTGTAAAAACGGAAGTATATTTTATATGTAAATTTGGCGTGCTGGCGCTTATTTTCCGGGTAATTTGCCATTCACAAAATCGTAAATTTCGCCAGGAGAAAAAGCTTTACTCTTTTTATTAAGGTGATATAATATGGGTTGCATTTAAAAAGAACGGACAAAAAAGCCCGCAAAATGAAGAAGAGAGGTCTTATGGAAATCAAAGCTGTCAAACTCAAGCAGAAGTCTACTTTTTACCTGAACAGATACTTAACGGGGGATTCTATAGATTACCGGGAAGTTATTGGCATTATTATCCCGGTTTTGGTGGACCAGGCGTTTTTGATCTTAATGAGTTTTCTCAACACGGCGATGATCAGTTCTGCCGGCGTCAGTGCTGTCAGTGCCGTGAACATGGTAGATTCATTGAATATTTTTCTTGTCAACGTATTTATCGCAATTGCAACCGGTGGAACGGTGATTGTTGCCCAGTATAAAGGAATTGGCAATAAAGAAATGGTATCAAAAACAGCGACACAGGCCATTTCTGCCGTTGCCATTTTTTCCGTCGTGCTTGCCGCGTTTGTGATTGTATTCAACACGCCGACCTTAAATTTACTGTTCGGGAAAGCAGATGCAGCCGTTTTTCATAATGCGAGAATTTATTTGATTGGCAGCTGTCTCTCATATCCTTTTATTGCGATTTTCCAGGCGGTACTGGGCGGTTTGCGCGGCGTCGGGGATACAAAGCCATGCCTCTGTTTGTCGCTGTTTATGAACTTAACGAACACCGTGCTCAATGTTGTGTTTATTACCTTTTTTCATATGGGTGTCGCCGGCCTTGTGATATCCATTTTATGTGCAAGAATTTTCGGCATGATCGCTTCCATTTTTTATGTCATGAAGTACAATGAGTCGGTTCGTTTTAAAATAAAAAATGCGCTTCACCTCGACTTTTCATTATTGAAGAAAGTGATGTTTATCGGGATCCCGTTTGCGGCGGAACAAATCTTTTTTAACGGCGGGAAACTGCTGACGCAGACATTTATTGTGCAGCTCGGGACATTGGCGCTGACGGAAAATGCGATCGCAAGTTCAATCACGCTGCTCTTCCAGATTGGACCGAACGCGCTCAGCATTGCGATTGTCACGATTGTCGGACAATGCATGGGTCGGCGGAATATCGTTGACGCGCGGAAATTTGCAAAGTCGTTTATTGTTATGTCTTCGCTGCTTTATGTCGTAACGTCAGCGGTTCTTTTGCCGTTTTTCCCTGTCATGATGAAGCTGTTTAATCCGCCTGAATCGATTATTCCGACGATCTTTACGATTGTCCTGATTTCTGCAGTCGGGCAGCCGCTGTTATGGCCGCAAAGTTTTATTATGCCGGCCGCGCTCCGGGCAGCAGGCGATTCAACATTTACATCGGTGGCTTCGCTGTTGTCGATGTGGCTTTTGCGGGTCATACTCGGTTATATTTTAGGGATCACATTCGGTTTTGGCATCACTGGCATCTGGGTTGCGATGATTGCCGAATGGGGCGTACGCGGGCTCATTTTCATGAACCGCTTCAAAGGTGCCAAATGGTATGCGCATAAACTGGTTTAACGACGGAAAGTAGTGCGGTCGCCCGCACTGCTTTATATTTTAAAAACAGGATGCGGCATGGTTGGGTCCCCTGTAATACCAAACGAAAGGCAGTGCGATGAAGGACCCGTTCATCGCACTGCCTTTCATTTGGAAAGCATACTGTTTCAAGAACAGGATTGCCGGGGGACAAAAGGGGTGATCCGTGGTTGGAAATGTTTTTTAAGTCAGGGGAAACAGGTCGGGCTGCAGTGGTCAAAAGGACAAAAGTGCGTTTGGCAGCAGCCGAAATATCTTTTCCTTCGCTTTCCTAACGTGGCCAGCTACTTGGACAAAACCCGCACAGTGCGTGGTTCTTTTGTCCAATTGGGGCTTCTAACTAGACAAATCACTTGGGAACCGGGGGGCTTTTGTCCAATTAGGACATCATCCAATAACTTGGCTGTTCTCGAAACCTGCACGCTTTTACTGGAAAGACTGCCGTGAAAGGTTGCCGTTCCATTGACAGTGGCATTTTGTGAAACAATGTTTCCTTTAAAAGCCGCTATTCCATTGGATTCCAGGTTTTTACACTGGATCTCGCCGTTCACTGTTCCTTTTCCATTCACGATGACATCGCCAAAAGTCCCGCCGTTCGAGGATGCGACTCCGTTTATAACAAGATTTCCCACTTTTGCCCGCCTCCTATAGCCATTTTCCTTTTAATTCTGCCGATAACTCCATCAGATCAAGGTTGACAATCACTTTTGCTTCACGATCAAATAAAATGTCTTCCGCTTTTTTTGTCAAAAAGCAGGTGGAAACGCCGAACTTCCGGATCAGCCATACCTTTGTGCCTTCTGTTGCAAAAGATTTTTCCGCATCCTGCAAGAGCCGCACCAGCATTTTCCCTTCCTCAAGGGAAATCTCCCCGCCGTGCAGAAGTTTTTCCAATAAAAAAATGGCCAGCACTTCTTCAAATGGAAAAGCCTGTTCTTGCGCCTGCGTTTGTTCCATGTAAAAATGGAGTACAAAATCGGAAACAATGCCCCGTTTCAGCATGTCTGCCTTGCTGATCCGTTGCCCGCCGCCCGGTGCAAACATTTCGGCAAGCTCATCAAGCGAAAGGTTTTCTTTCATCGCCTGGATTTTTTCAATGCGCTCCAAAATGCGTTCGCGGGGGAAAAAGGTTTCCTGCCCGGTAAACGTGGATTTGCGGATAAACCAGTCTTCCGGAATCAGGTTTTTCCGTTTCCACCGGTATAATTGCCCATAGGAGATGCCGGTTTGTTCGAGCAGATCTTTTTTGGAGATTAAATCTTCATCCATTTTTGCCACTCCTTTGCCGCTTTTAATATAACATAACACTGTTACGATATAAACAAGAAAGCAAATTTAGAAAATTTCATCTTAACGGGGCCAAAATATGGTATAGTTATATCTATACATAGGATGGATGTTCAGAAAGGAAGAAAAACATGATTGCGGAAGAATTCAAAAGGATGCTCGGCCAGAAATCGGTCATCCGGGAGATTGCTGAATACGGGGCAGTACGGGCGAAGGAAATCGGGTCTGAAAATGTTTTTGACTACAGCCTTGGCAATCCGAGCGTGCCGGTCCCGCAAGCTTTTACCGAAAAACTCGTGGAACTTGCGCAAAACCCGGCGGTGCACGGCTACAGCCCGAGCCTTGGGATTGATCCGGTCCGTGAAAAAATTGCGGATTCCTTAAAACGGCGGTTTGGCCTGCCGTACCGGAAAGAACATATTTTTATGGCTACAGGGGCAGCCGGCGCCATTGCACACGCGTTAAGGGCGGTAACCGTGCCGGGAGATGAAGTGCTCACGTTTGCGCCGTATTTTCCTGAATACGTGCCGTACGTCAATCAAACGGGCGCGGTGTTAAAAGTCGTTCCCGCTGATACGGAAAATTTTCAAATTCATTTTGACGCGTTCCGCCGGATGATTTCGCCCAAAACGGCAGCTGTTTTAATCAACACGCCGAACAATCCTTCAGGCGCTGTCTATTCGGAAGCCACGATCCGGGAATTGGCGCAGATTTTGCAGGAAAAAGAGCGGGAATTCGGGCATGAGATTTATATCATCACAGATGAACCGTACAGGGAAATTGTGTTCAAGGGTGTAGAGGTTCCGTACGTTGCAAAATATCATCCATACACGATTACGTGCTACTCTTTCAGCAAGTCGCTGTCGCTGCCAGGCGAGCGGATCGGATACGTGGCCGTGAACCCGGGCTGCCCGGATGCGGAACTGATCGTCAATATGTGCGGCCAGATCTCACGGGGCATCGGCCATAACTGCCCGCCGTCGATCATCCAGCTCGCTGTTGCCGAAGTGCTGGACATCACGGCGGATCTCTCAGTCTATGAAACCAACATGAATATTTTGTACGATGCCTTGGCCGATATGGGGTTTTCCATCACAAAGCCCGGCGGCACATTTTACATGTTCCCGAAAGCGTTGGAAGACGACGCTGTGGCATTTTGCAAAAAAGCACTTGAATATGATTTGCTGCTCGTTCCATCTGACACGTTTGGCGTTCCGGGCTACTTCCGGATTGCCTACTGCATCCCGACAGAGAAAGTGGAACGGTCGCTTGAAGCGTTCAAGAAACTGGCAAATGAATATCAGCAATGAAGCATTGGCCTGTCCGCCGTAAAGTTTTCAAACTGGAGCCAAGCCGATGATTGCAGCCGGCAATAAAATAACAATGTTTCGCGCAAAATAAAGTGGACCTAACCTCAAAGCCATGCATCTATTTGCATGGCAGCTGCATTTTTTCAGAATGCGGTTCAACAGCCCAAATGGAAACCGGGCGTGCATAGAGAGAGGCAGGTTATGATTTTGAGATCATGGAGTCTAAATACTTGATGATCTCTTCTTTGTTTCCGGAGACGGATTCTTCCCTAAGCTGGTCTTTCTTCAATTTTTCGTGTGCTTTGTGCAATATTTTTTCTCCTTTTTCTGCCGGCACCACCACCACTCCGTCCGCATCGCCCACGATGATGTCCCCGGGATTTACGGCTACTCCCCCGCAGGAAATGGGGACGTTTATTTCGCCAACACCGCTTTTTCCGCTGGCTGACACAGTTGTGCCCCTGCAAAAAACAGGATAGTTCAGTTTTATAACACCATCTATATCACGAATAACGCCGTCCACAACAATCCCGTTTATGCCCAAAGTTTTTGCCATCCCGACCACAAAGTCGCCGGCAATGGCTCTGTACTCGTCTCCTTTTGCGTCCACTACAAGAACATCGCCGGGTTGTGCATTTCTAATGGCTTTTAAGACGGCTAAATTGTCACCCACCGGCATTTTAACAGTAAAAGCTTTGCCGCAGAGAAAATAGGACGATTTCAATGGCTTAATCCGCGGGTGCAAGTTATTCAAACCATCCATAGCATCTGATATGCAGGTGGCAGGAATGGAACGGAATGCTTCTACTAATGCATCCATAGCTGAACCTCTCTTCCTTTAAGACTCGTTTTATGTATACTATACTGAAATAGAGAAAAAAATGAAAATAAAAAATTGTTATACCCATTCATAACAAAAATGAATAGGCGGGGAAAAGAAAACGGCAAGACACCGCCATTCACAGTGCCTCACCGTTTTTCAGTGCCCTCTGCCTGGGAAGAGGGGGAGTATTTTACTCGTACACCGCCTCAAACTCTGCTTTGTAGCTTGCAAAGTCCTGTTTGTTAAACAATGGCAAATACAGCCCGATGTTCATCAGTTCGTCGCCGCCGTAAATGTTGCCTGTTTCAATATGCCGGTAGTTTTTGTCCGGGTCAAGGCCTGCCAGTTTTAATATTTTCACCGGGCCGGCTGCTTCAGACAGTACGTTGAAAAAATAGGCAATGGTATGTTTCCGGTCCGGCGAGACAAATTGCCAGGCGGCGCTGTTGCCTTCAAAAGGGCTTATCAGGCGGTAAAACTGGCCAAACTGGAACAATTGACGGTGTGCTTTGTAAAATGCAATCTGCTCCCGGATCACCGCTTTTTCATCTTCCGTGCATTTTGTCAAATCCAACTCATAGCCGAAATTGCCGCCCATTGCCACGTCACCGCGCGTCGATAGCGGCGTAACCCGGCCGGTTTGGTGGTTCGGAACGGCCGAAACATGCGCGCCCATGGTAACCGGCGGATAGGCGAGGCTTGTGCCGTACTGGATTTTCAGCCGGTCGGCCGCATCGGTATTATCGCTCGTCCACGTTTGCGGCATATAATACAGCATGCCCGGATCAAAACGCCCGCCGCCGCCGGAACAGCTTTCAAACAAAATGTCAGGGTAACGCGACGTCAACTTTTCTAAAAAGTCATACAGCCCGAGCATATAGCGGTGGGCGGTTTCTCCCTGGTTTTCCGGTTCCAGCAGGGCGGAATGGACTTCTGTCATATGGCGGTTCATATCCCATTTGATATAATCGACATGGACATGATCCAGAATATCCGTCATCTGCCGGAAAATATTTTCGCGCACATCCCCGCGGCTAAAATCGAGCACATATTGGGAGCGCCCTTCGGAAATCCCGCGGCCCGGAATTTGCAATGCCCAGTCCGGATGTTCACGGAAAAGGTCACTGTCCCGCGAAACCATTTCCGGTTCAAACCAGAGCCCGAATTTCAAGCCGCGTTTATGGATTTCTTCCGCCAGATTTTTGATCCCCATCCGGATTTTTCCGGCGTATTCATACCAGTCCCCTAAAGAACTGCGGTCATTGTCCCGGTGGCCGAACCAGCCGTCATCCAGCACAAACAGCTCAATGCCGAGCTTTTGCGCCTCGTCGGCGAGTTCAAGCAATTTTTGATCATGAAACCGGAAATAGGTCGCTTCCCAGTTGTTGATCAACACCGGGCGTTCCGCATCTTTATGTTTGCCGCGCAAAAGATGGCGGCGGTAGAGCGCGTGAAACGTTTGCGACATCCCGTTCAGCCCGTCTCTGCTGTATGCCATCACTGCTTCAGGGGAATAAAAAGTGTCACCCGGCTGCAACGCCCAGCTGAACCCGAAATCATTCAGCCCGATCCCGAGACGCACCTGGCCGAACTGGTCCTGCTGCACCATTCCAGCAAAATTGCCGCTGTAAACGAGGTTCACCGCATATGCTTCACCTTGGAATTCCGTTGTTTCAGGCCGGACAAGCGCCAAAAAAGGATTTTCCTGGTGGCTGCTGGCGCCGCGTTTGCTGTCTACACGCCTGATCCCGTCCGTTACCGTTTCTCTTTTGATTTGCCGTTCGCGTTTATGGGCGCCGGGGAGATGCAACAGCTCAAAACGTCCGGCCGGGAAATCGACATTCAGGCTCATCAAACGTTCAATCCGAACAGGCTTGTTTCCGCCGTTTGTTAGCACAGCCGCGCGGGAAATCGCCGGCAAGTCGCGAAAGATGGTGTATAAAAGCGTTAATTGAAGGCCTGTGAGTTTGTCTTCCAGCATGATTTTCAATGTTTCGGCTTCATTTGGATTGGCAAAAGTAGCGGGAAGCCCGGGAAGCGCCGGCTTGCCTTTTAAAATGTCATACGCCCGGTAGCGGAAGTCCGTGACCGTTGACCCGTCCGCATGCCGGATAACATGCGCCGGCTCACGAAAATCGCCGTTGCCGTATCCCGGGAATTCCTGCAGCACCGTATCCAGTGAAAATTTGCGGTCTTTTGCACCGGGCGGGTTCGGGGAAAAACTGCGGCCGATGCGGGGATAGGCGCGCCCCCCGTGGTAGGCCCTGACCGGCGCTCCCCAATACAGATGTTCAACACAGCCGAATGCATCCACTTGTAAGAGGTAACTCACTTCATCATTTTGCAAATGGAAAGTTTTCGTTTGTTCATCAAATGTAATCATCCATCTTCCTCCTTCAATAAAATGCAGAGGCCATTTTCAGTTATGCTGCTGAAGTTGGAATGGCCGGGGCATCCCGATTTTGTTCAATATTATACATATGGGATAAAGCAATGGCACATCTGCTTTACCGCCGGAATCCGTTTACACTAATATCATTTTAGTATTTGCACCGGGCCTTGTCACTTGATTTGTAGAGAAGCTGTCCGGGCACATTCGTATCCCAAAAATGCAGCGCCCTTTCCTAGGAAAAATTTGGCATAAAAAAGTTAGCGCCGGGATATTGCATTCTTGTGCTGGCGTTGTAAAATGGCTATTATTAAAAGTAGATGAGAAATATTTTGTTCACACTTACACAATGGAGCTGATGATGATGCGGGAAACCATTTCAAAAGAAAATATCCGGGAAAGAGTGCGCGACATTGTGTTGAACGATTTCGATGATGACCCTTCGGAAATAAAGGACGACACCCTTTTTGTCGATGATCTCGGTGCGGACTGGATTGATCTATCAGAGCTGGCTGTGGAGTTATCGGATGAATTTGATCTCGATATAGAGGAAGATGAAATCAATAAGCTCGTTTCCATTGAAAAAGCAACAGATTATATATATGAAAAACAGCGAAAATGCCGTGAACATCTGGCAATCAAACTGCCGAGAATACTGGAAATGAGAAAGCAAAACAAGGCCCGTGGATAAGCCGAGAACACGGGCCTTGTTTTTGCTTACGGGGTGGTGCCGGTGCGCAATGCACATTTGCAAACCGCTTTTTTTCCATTATACTATTACAAGGCAGTGAAACGCCCCGTTTTTTGAATATAAGAACTTTACACATCAAATGTGTTGAGATATTCGTTTTTCATTGGAAGGAGAGATTGGATTGGCCATTTTGCAAGGGGAATCATTGATAACGGAAATCCGCGACCTGGATGCAAAAGGTTCCGGGCAGGCGGTTGTCTGGCGTGAAAATGAACTTGGCAACGCGAAAAAATTAAAACTGACCATTCCGCGTACGCTTCCGGGGGAGAAAGTGCGCGTCACCGTGGACCAGCCGGAAAAAAGAAGAAGAAAGGCACTGCCGGAAGAAATTCTCGAAGCCCATCCGGAAAGGGTGGCGCCAATGTGCCCGCACTTTGACCGGTGCGGTGGCTGTGTCTGGCAGCACTGGGCATACGAGGGCCAGTTAAAGCAAAAAACTGCCCATGTAAAAGAAGCCATTGCCGCACAAGGCTTTGACCCGGCGCTTGTCCGTGATACGATCGGCATGGACAATCCCTGGCACTACCGCAATAAAATGGAATTTACATTTGCCCCGGACGGATCGCTCGGCCTGCATGAGCAAGGGAATTTCCGGAAAGTGATTCCGCTTGAAACCTGCCTGATTGCCGGAAAAGAAATGGTGGATGGCGCGATGGAAGTGGCCGCATGGGTAAAAGGACATGGCTTAAAAGGCTATGACAAAGATGCGCACGAAGGCCTCTTACGCCACTTAATGGTGCGCCAGTCTTTTGTAACAGGGGAAATGATGCTCGCCCTGTTTGCAACAAAAGCGCCGGACGGGGAGCTGGCTGAAGCGGCCCGCGATTTGGCAGAACGGATCACCGGCAAATTCCCGCAAGTAAAAAGCCTGCTCTGGCTCGAAAATACCGATTGGGCAGACCGGACACAGGCGGAAAAAACACATGTCCTCTCCGGACGTGATTTTATTTACGATGAAATGGGCGGTTACCGTTACCGGATATGGTTCGATACATTTTTCCAAACCAACCCGGTACAGGCACAGAAACTCGTCGATCTTGCGCTTGAAATGGGCCGGCCGGAGAAAACAGAAAAAATGATTGACCTGTTCTGCGGCGTCGGCACATTTTCGCTGCCGTTTGCGGACCGTGTCGGGGAACTTGCCGGCATTGAAATCGTCGAAACCTCGATTGAATCTGCCAAACGGAATGCAAAAGACAATGGCATTTCAAACACATATTTCCTTGCCAAAGACGCACGCAAAGGGATTGATGAAGTGCTGGAAAGCTTCGGCAACCCGGAACTGCTGCTCCTCGATCCCCCGCGTTCCGGCGCCGGCGGCAAAGTCATGCGCAAAATCGGCCGGGCCAAACCTGCGCGCATTGTCTATGTCTCCTGCAACCCGGACACATTTGCAACGGATATAAAAGAACTCGAACCGTTTGGCTACAAACTGACTGCCGTCCAGCCGGTGGACTTGTTCCCGCATACGGTGCATGTGGAGTGCGTAGTATTGATGTCAAGGGTTGAGAAATAAAGATACTTTAAGCACTTATAGATAAAGGGTTTCCTGACATTGAATTTTTCTCATGACATCTTTGTCGAGGACGTTAATGTCGGGAAACCCTTATTTTTATTCTTTGAGGAAACATGTCAACTACCATGAAAGTGATAGGGGTTGAGTTGATAGGTTAGATTTTTTATTGGGGTTGAGAAGGCAGGATAGATATTTAAAAAGATATTAACAGTCATTAAAAAAAGATAGTAAGGAAAAAAATAATATTAACAATCATTCATCATTTTAAAAAAGAATACGATTGCAGGAAATTGTCCTAACTAAATAGGGCTTGCTGAACGAATCAAATTTGGTCAGATACAAGCCAAATTCCGATTATCAAAATATAAAATAGTGTTATGTAAAAATTTCAAAAAAAGAACCCTGAGCTTGCGCTCCAGATTCAGTATGAG
>Ga0207807_1000099_pt1 | contig 22103 bp, 21 predicted proteins | sample HigsolmetaGSP15D_FD_184843 | JGI IMG/M metagenome (GOLD analysis project Ga0207807, IMG submission 184843) | High solid enriched microbial communities from the Joint BioEnergy Institute, USA - SP1-5-D (SPAdes) | ecosystem: Engineered > Bioreactor > SSF (Solid state fermentation) > Aerobic >... | reverse complement strand
AAAATTTGATCTGACATAAAAATTTCCTCGTCTTCCCCTAGTTTAGATAATCATTCAATTCTACAAAGAAGGAGAAAATTCCTTTAAAAAAATCTTAAAATGGAAAAATTTACGTGCGGAATATGCGCTAGAAGATATGGAAAAATTCCTAAATGAACAATCCACCCTCCTTGAGGAGTATGATGAGCAACTAGTAAGGAGACTTATAGAGAAAATAACGGTCTATGATGATAAACTAACTATTGAATTTAAATCTGGTGTAGAAGTAGATGTATAAACATAACCTTCATGAATGACCACCATTCAGGAGATATATTTTCTTGATTGGTGGTTTTCTTTCATTGACTGGAATTGGTAAAAGGCATATAATCTTATTAACAATGTTGTTGATATTGTTATTGATAAGGAGATGACAACATGGGTGATGTTAATGAGTTACTAGAAGAAGCTATTAAGGAAACTGAAAACTTGAATGAAGGTGAAGTCTTTCTTGTTAAAGATCTGTTCAAGGGTTATGTATGGAATAGAATACCCAGAAAGGATCGACTTCTGCTTGGGACTTTATTTTTAAACTACGTAAATAAAATGGAAGGTAATATAAAGGCAATTGAAAAGACCTCATCTAACCAGCAGAGGTACGAAAAGGTTTGTAAATAATTTAACTATTCATGAGGGGGGGATCGTTTTGTCATTAATATGTAGGCTGTTTGGTCACAAGTGGAAAGATGGAGTTTGTAATCGCTGTAATAAGAAGAAAGCTGAGTATGATGATAAAGTTCAAGCAGCAATAAGCGGGAATAAAGAAATCTTGCAGACAGGTAGAACTTCTGTAGATCAATTAGAGCATGATTTGAAAAAAGCTATAGCAGATGAGAAAAAAAAGTATAAACCCAAAGTTCCACAGAACAGAAAAGGAAGAAGAGTTGTCATTTAACTTCTCACAAAAATGGGCATCGGCAATTCAGAAATATGAGGATGCCATATATTCTGAGACAGCTAAAGTAGGTACGCTGGATTCTATAGATAAGAATATTGAGCAATGTCATAAAGCTATAGATGCTTTCGAAGCTTTTAGGAATTACTGTTATAAAAAGAGTAAAGGCGGTCAAATCTATTTTGATGATATGTGGGAACACTGTCACAATTCTAAAGATCCTTGTTTTAGTTACATTCAAAGCACTAAGGATTACCTTATAGAGCTTACAGAAAATTATGATACATACAAAATTCGTTTTGAGAAAGAGAGTCGGCTTGATACGATTTTATTGGATATTATTAGTAACGATAATGGTATTTATCAACGGAAACTTTACCCGTTAATTCCAGAGGTACCACAAGCCGCTATACGTAAGGCGGTAGATGGGCTTGCTAAAGATGGAAAGATTATTAAAGAAAAGAAAGGCAGTAGTTATACTTTAAGGCTTGCTGAGGGTGAGAAAAATTGAAGAATAGAATCAGCAATTCACATATAGAAGCACTAAGGAAGCAGTTCAAGAAATATATAAATGATAACTATAAACATCTGAAAGATTAAAGTATAATTTACAGTGATTCCTTTTACCTTATCGCCATGACATTGGCATGGATTTTTGGGATATATTTCTTTAAGAAAAGCACGTGAACTGTTAGAGCTAAAGTTTACCAGTGAGCATTCCCATAAAAATCTATCATTTTATAATAAATTAGTATAAAATATCTATTTCTAAAATAAGGAATAAGATGGGATGATCACAATGTTAATTCTGATGGATGGGTGATATTATGGAAAAAGAAATACAAATTTTAGTTGTAGAAGATGATAATGATATTAACAAATTATTATGTAATATTATAAGAAAGAGTGGATATACGGCACAATCTGCATTTTCAGGAACTGAAGCAATGCTGTATATAAAGAAACGAGAGTGGGATATGGTGCTTCTTGATTTAATGCTACCAGGAATTACAGGAGAAGAAGCTCTTTTGAGGATAAGAGAGCATAGTTCAGTACCTGTGATTATTATTTCAGCAAAAGGTGAAGCCCAAACTAAGGTAAACAGTTTAAGAACAGGAGCGGATGATTATATTACGAAACCTTTTGATATTGAAGAAGTTTCTGCGCGGATTGATTCTTTATTAAGACGATATAAACAAGTAGAAAGCCGAGTACAAAACCAAGTGTTAAAACATAAAGATATTTGCCTTGATTTAGAGTCAAAAATAGTGACAGTTAAAGGAAGTGAAGTTGTATTAACCGCTCGCGAATATGAAATACTATTGCTTTTGATGCAATCTCCCAACAAAGTTTTCACTAAGGCTAATATATTTCAGAGCATCTGGAATGATGATTTTCTAGGAGATGATAATACAGTTAGTGTTCATATGAGCCATATAAGAAATAAGTTGGCGAAGATTAATCCCGAGGAAGAATATATTGAAACTATCTGGGGTATGGGATACAGACTTAAAAATTAAGGTTTTTTTAATATTTTCTTTAATTTCTCTTATGGATCCGCTTTTATACTATTACTATCATATAAGGGAGGTAGGAGAATCGTATGAATCAATATGTACTAAGAACTAATAATCTTTATAAAAAATACAAAGAAGATTTTGTTCTTGATGATGTAAATATTGAAATTAAGAAAGGTGAAATTTACGGATTGATTGGACAAAATGGTGCAGGTAAAACAACGTTGCTTAGAATCGTTACAGGTCTTGCATTTCCAACTAAGGGGGATGTAGAATTATTTGGGAAAAGTAGAGAAAAGGATTTAATGCAATCTATCAAGAGAATAGGGGCAGTCATTGAAAGTCCTGCCTTATTTCCTAATATGACAGCCTATGAGAATCTAGAACTGCATCGCTTACAAAAAGGTATTCCAAATAAAAAGTCTATTGAGAAAACTTTGGAACTTGTTGGATTACAAAACACAGGAAGAAAAAAGGTGGTCAATTTTTCATTAGGGATGAAGCAACGACTGGGCATTGCTATTGCGCTCTTAAGTGACCCGGAATTTTTAATTCTTGATGAACCTACAAATGGATTAGATCCAATGGGAATTGTTGAACTTCGTGAGCTTATAAAAAGGCTAAATCGAGAAAAAGAAATGACAGTTTTAATATCTAGCCATATATTAAGTGAACTGAACAAGCTTGCTACAAGATATGGTATAATTCATAAAGGAAAATTGTTGGAACAGATTACAGCATCAGAGCTGAATAAAAAATGCAGACAGTATTTACGTATTAAAGTAGATAATCCTAGTAAAGCTGCTACTGTGATAGAAACTGAACTGGATACAACAGATTTTGAGGTTATGCCAGATGGAACCATAAAGTTATATAGTTATTTTAATGATATACAGAAAGTATCAATGGCCATAACTAAAAACAGACTTATTATTGAGCAATTTTCACAAATGGGAGACGACTTGGAAGGTTATTTTACAAAACTTGTGGGAGGTGTAAATAATGATTAATCTAATAAAAGCTGAATTATTTAAGTTAAAAAGAAATCATACATTTTGGGTTTTGATTGGAGTAGTAGCTTTCGTTTATGCATTGGCTAACTATCTAGTTATAATAGATTGGTGGCAAATGAATAATACAGTTTTTTTAAATGTAGGGTTAAAAGAATATAATGCTATGGAAATGATGAAATTGCCATTAGTTTTTAATTTAATTATAAGTACTTTTGCTGGTTTTTTTATAAATGCAGATTATGCTACAGGTACTGTTAAAAATCAAGTTTTAAGTGGAAATAAAAGAAGGCATATTTATTTGGCAAAGTTAATCGTTTTTTCTTTAGGTTCAATAGTTACTGCTGTTATGTTACCAGTAATTACAGCCATATCTGAAACTCTTTTATTGGGATATAGTGAGATCTATACTAGTGTCACAGTTGTATATTTATTGAGAGCCTTCAGTTTATATACTTTTATTATAATAGCTTATTCATCGATTGTAATGCTTATTGCTTCCTTAGCTAAGGAGAGCGGAAAGACTATTATTATCACAGTTATGGGAACGATTATCTTATATATATTTGAAATGGGATTTGTTCCTAAGTATGAAATAGTTAGAATCATATATCAAAATTCTATATTTTATCAGATTTATGAAGCCTTTCGTCCTGTTATTACATTCAATGAAATTGGAAAGAATCTATTAATCTCTGTATCAACATTCATTATTATGGCCTATTGTGGAACCATGATATTTAGAAGATTAGAAATCAAATAATTAGTGAAAGTGGGGGGGGGAAAGTGATTTATCTAGTAATTATTTCAAGTATATTAGCTTTCATTTTTCTTTCCCACTTGTTATTTATAAAAAAAGAACTAAAGAATATATTAAATCAACTGAAAAATTATAATATAAGAAAAACTGAAAAGAAAATAGATATAACATTGTTAGATAAAGATATAGAAAAGATGGCAATTGAAATCAATAATTTGATTGATCTGCATGCTCTGTCTAATATTGAGAAAAAATCTGCTGAAAGGGAGTTGAAACAGGCTATTGCAAACATATCCCATGATTTAAGAACGCCGCTAACATCTATTTTGGGGTATATTCAATTAATAGAAAAACCTGAAGTGACAGATGAAGAAAGAAAGGAATATCTTGCAATTGCTAAAGATAGAGCAAAGAGGTTGCAAATATTACTAAATGATTTTTTCGAGCTTTCCGTTATTGAATCCGTTGATCATAGTTTAAAACTTGAAAAATTAGGGTTGAATAGTATTGTTGAGGAAATTGCAATTAATTTATATGACCAGTTTAATGAACAACAAATAGTTCCAAGCATTAAGATTCCTCAAGAACAAATGAATATTATCGGTGATGAGTCAGCTATAAAAAGAGTTATAGAAAACCTTGTTATAAATGCTATAAGGTATTCAGATGGGAGTGTATCTATAACACTTGAAAAAAATAACACAAAAGTAAATTTAACAATAAGTAATGATGTAAAAGATATAACAGAAAAAGATGTTGAATTATTTTTTAACAGGTTTTATACAGCAGACCAAACTCGATCAGGAAAAGGTACAGGACTAGGGTTATCTATTGCAAAAGCCTTGATGGATAAAATGAATGGAAAGCTTTCTGCTGAATTAAAAGATAGTTGGTTATATGTGAAGTGTAGCTGGATACTGACAGAATAAAAGATCTTTGATGTAATATGGTCGGCTGGGATCATCTAAAACATCGGTGTCTCAGTGGAGTAAATATTTGAAAGATAATGTTTATATTCTGTTTCTGAATTCTGGCTAACTGATACAAGACCAGAGAGATTGCAAAATTTTTGTTATGAATTGTGAAATCACGATTGATATGTTCCCGCCTACCGATTGAGCCAAAAACGCAATGGATATGTTTCCGAGAACGGGCAACGTCAAATGACATTCATTCTGTCCTCTCGAGCCATGTGGAGTGTGTGGCGAATCTGGAGCTGAAATTGTGACCGCCAATTAAACATTTACGGCACATCATAAACTTTTAGCCAACAGGCCCTGTTTTCGGGATCACTAAGATTCCCGAGTTCAGGGCTTTTTTCTGTCCAGCCGCTATCATTACTGCATTATCTCGATGGTTTTTTCTCCGTTCCCCCTCCTATTTTTTACTTAGTTTTTATCTTGACAAACAAAATAATCCGGTATATCATTTAGTTTGTCAAAGGAAATAAAAACTAAACAAATAATTTTGGAGGTTTTAAAATGAAAAAAGATGAAATTCTGGATAAATTATTGGAAATTACGCACCAGCCATTTCTCATCTTTGTAAATGCAGTAGAAGAAAAAACAGATAATGCTTTTGAAACGCTGAAGCTGTTGGCAGCGGAAGAAAATGTGACAGCGGGCCGCATTTCTGAAGTGCTTGATATTAAGCCGTCAAGTGTAACGCAAATTATCAAGAAACTTGAAGAAGCCGGCACTGCCCGGCGTGAAAAATCCGAACAAGATTCCCGTGTAACGATTGTAAAAATGACGGATAAAGGCCGTGAAAGCTTAAAAGAGCGCAGTTCAATTTCAACTACACTAAAAGATGTCCTCTTCCAGGGGTTTGCAGAGGATGAGCTTGAAATGTTGGATCAATATCTTGAACGCATGGTTTCCAATATTTCAAGCGAAGCATTTCATGATAAGCTCCACGAAGTCTTCAGCAATGATAAACGCTGGGAACTTTTTGGGAAAATGAGTGCCCGTTTCGGCCGTGCACGGGAACAAATGCTAGAGCGCAGCGGGTTTAGCGGCTTCGGCGGCCGCGGATTCATGGGCGGCGGATTCGATGGCTGGAAGAAAGGACGTAAAAGATAATGGAAAGTGGATTCAATGGTTCAGTCCGTAAAGATCAAACCAAATTTTCAATTGGACAATTTATGAAACTCATCAAAACGACGCAACCGAAATATCTTTTGCTGGCGATGGGTGTCTTACTGCTGGTTGTTTCATCCGGTGTACAAATTTATGTGCCGAAATTAGCATCATCCCTTGTCAATCATTTTTCAAAAGGCATTGACTATGGGTTGTTAGGGAAAGTCGTCGCACTATTTGTCATCTCAGCCATTGTTTCTGCAATTGGCGGAACGGTTCTGGGGATTTTTGGAGAAAATGTAATCCAAAACTTACGGAAAAGCTTGTGGCAGAAGTTAACCACCTTGAAAGTGAGCTACTTCGATACTGTTAAAGCTGGTGAAATTTCAAGCCGTCTGGTAAACGATACTGCACAAGTCAAACAGTTGCTGGCTGTGACTTTCCCGCAGACACTCGCGAGCATCATTACTGTCATCGGGACAGTATATATGATGTTCAAGATGGATTGGCACATGACGGCCGCTATGGTTGTAGCTGTTCCAATCGTCGTCATCTTGATGATGCCGATCATGGCCTTTGGTACAAAAATCGGGCATATCCGCCAAGAGGCGATGTCCCAATTTAACGGGATTTCAAGTGAAACATTAAGTGAAATCCGGTTGGTAAAAACTTCGAACGCAGAAAAACAAGCGCAAGTTCGTGCCAATAATGAAATAAACAAACTGTTTAAAGTTGGAAAAAAAGAAGCTGTCTTTGATGCAACAATGCAACCCATCATGATGATGGTATTTATGAGTATGGTCTTTGGGCTTCTTGCTTATGGGATGCACCGTATTGCAATTGGTGAAATGCAAATCGGGATTTTAATGAGCTTTCTGATGTATTTGTTTAACTTGATTGGGGCCGTGCCGGTCATTGCAACCTTATTTTCAGAAATGGCAAAGGCTGCGGGTTCAACGCGCCGTGTACAAGAATTGCTTGCTGAAAAGCCAGAAAATTTTACGAAGGGCATTGAATTGGATTTGGCTGGCAAAACTTTATCAGTGGAACATGTGGACTTTGCCTACGAAGATGCGCCGGATGAACCCATCCTGAAAGATGTATCATTTACGGCAAAACCAAATGAAATCATTGCTTTTGCAGGCCCTTCCGGCGGCGGCAAATCGACGATCTTTAGTTTGCTTGAACGTTTCTATGCACCAACAAGCGGATCAATCAAATTTGGGGATACGGATATTGAAGAGATCAATTTAACAAATTACCGCAGCCAAATCGGATACGTTTCACAAGATTCTGCGATTATGGCCGGGACAATCCGCGACAATTTGACGTATGGATTAGACGGTACATATACGGATGAACAACTTTGGAACGTTTTAGATTTAGCCTTTGCACGCAAATTTGTCGAAGAAATGCCTGACAAACTTAACACAGAGGTAGGGGAACGCGGGGTGAAAATCTCCGGCGGCCAGCGCCAGCGTATTGCCATTGCCCGGGCCTTTTTGCGCAATCCCAAGATTTTAATGTTGGATGAAGCAACTGCGAGTCTTGATAGTGAGTCAGAGATGAAAGTCCAGGAAGCCTTAACCAACTTGATGAAAGGCCGCACGACTTTAGTCATCGCCCACCGCCTGGCAACCATTGTGGACAGCGACAAGATTTACTTTATCGAAAAAGGCCGGGTCACAGGATCAGGTACACATGATGAATTGGTACGTACGCATGAAACGTATGCAAAATACGTGGCTGAACAATTTAAGGTAGACACACCGGCTATGTAAAGAAGTATTCACGATACAGTGTAACCTGAATCCGTGACGAAAATATAACAAACGCCGTTAATAGGTAGATTCCCAAGAGTAAGGATATAGTGGTGTCCGACTATTCGATAAATGCACTTTTAGTGATTCAGTATGTAAAAATTTCCCTAGATCACCTGAATGTGGAATGAATTTAATTTGTCTGATATACCAATTATACTAAATTTTATGCGATTTGTTTGCCTTTAAGCGGAAATTTCGTCACGGATTCAGGTGATCATACTATTTGGTTGGCTCATTTTCCAACCAATTGGATGGAGACCAAATGGCTTCTTCCCGGTAAGATAATAAGAAAAAACAGGGAGAGATCATCGTGTCAGCAGCGTTTGTTCACGGGTTTATTTTAGCTTTGGGGCTTATCTTGCCGCTCGGGGGGCAAAATGTATTTGTCTTTAACCAAGGGGCCGTCCAGCCTTCCTTTTTGAAAGCATTGCCTGCCATTATTACCGCCTCTGTTTGCGATATGGTTTTAATTGCTTTGGCTGTTTTTGGTGTTTCTGTTGTTGTATTGGAATTTGTTTGGCTAAAAGCAGTATTTATGTCCGCGGGGATTTGCTTTCTAGTTTATATGGGCATTGCGACATGGAGGAGCAAACCGGCAGTTCAAAATGGAGACGGCTTATTCAATGCGAAAAAACAAATCCTTTTTGCCGCATCGGTTTCCTTATTGAATCCTCATGCGATATTGGATACCATCGGGGTAATTGGAACAAGTTCTTTAAACTATGTAGGGGTGGAAAAAGCGGCTTTCTCCATTGCCTGTATGCTTGTTTCGTGGATCTGGTTCACAGGATTGGCGATTGCAGGAAGAGGGATTGGGAGATTAGGCCAGTCAGGGAGATTTTTACGCTTCATAAACAAAGTTTCTGCAGTCATCATGTGGGGGATGGCGGTTTATATTGTTCAATCATTGGTTTAAGGCGGCGTTGCTGTAAAACGGCATGGTTTTTTCCATCCCCAGGTGTGGCTTTCACGATCGCCCGCTTTGATTTGACAACATTCAAAATAATATCCCGTTTGATAAAAAGGACCGAGCCATGTTATAAGTGTAAAAGAGGTTAAAATTTTTTTTGTGTTGGACGTTTGGCCCGGTACCAGACAGGGGAGGTTATGATTTTTATTATGAAAGAAAATTTTTGGCGTGATTTACCACGGCCATTTTTTATACTGGCACCCATGGAAGATGTGACGGACGTTGTTTTTCGCCATGTTGTAAGTAAAGCGGGCAGGCCGGATGTGTTTTTTACAGAGTTTACGAACACGGAAAGTTATTGCCATCCCGAGGGGAACCAAAGTGTGCGCGGCCGCTTGGCGTTTACGGCGGATGAGCAGCCGATTGTGGCCCATATATGGGGGGACAAGCCCGAATATTTCCGGCAAATGAGCATGGGCATGGAAAAACTCGGGTTCAGCGGTGTGGATATCAATATGGGCTGCCCTGTGCCGAATGTAGCAACAAAGGGGAAGGGAAGCGGCCTGATCCGCCGTCCGGATGTTGCTGCTGAACTCATACAAGCCGCAAAAGCAGGCGGACTGCCTGTGAGTGTAAAGACGAGGCTTGGTTACACGTATGTGGATGAATGGCGGGACTGGCTTACGCACATATTGAAACAGGACATCGTGAACCTTTCCATCCATTTGCGTACAAGAAAGGAAATGAGCAAAGTGGACGCCCACTGGGAACTCATTCCGGAGATCAAAAAACTGCGTGATGAGGTGGCGCCGGATACCCTTTTGACCATTAATGGGGATATCCCTGACCGTCAAACCGGCCTTAGATTAGCCCGCCAGTACGGTGTCGACGGGATTATGATCGGGCGCGGCATTTTTAAAAATCCGTTTGCTTTTGAAAAAGAGCCGAAAGAGCACAACAGCAAGGAATTGCTTGATCTTTTAAGACTGCATCTGGATCTCTTTGACAAATATTCATCAGAACTGGAGCCGCGCCCGTTTCCACCGCTTCGCCGCTTTTTTAAGATCTATGTCAAAGGCTTCCGGGGAGCGAGCGAGTTGCGAAACCAACTAATGAGCACAGATTCAACAGATGAAGTGCGCACCTTGCTTGATCACTTTGAAACAAAACAGATGGAGGGGGAAACGGTATAGCATTCCCCCTGAATACCCCCGATACAAAAACAGCCCGGTTTTTATATCTTTTTCATCGCAATAGATGCGCGGCTGTGCCAAACGGCAGGAAAGCCCCGTAGGCCAATACACCCGGCTCTTTCCATCTGCCGCGGCACCCGCACCGGCATATGATTCAGCCGTTGAAACGGCTCCCGCAGAAAAGAAACCCATCGTTCCGGGTTTTCAGCCGTTTTGGCGGATCAGAAATCCCTGCTGCCCCTTATGCAGTTGAAATGCCTGAAACTTTTTCTGCTGCTGCCCGTATAAAAAAGTAACAATGATGAGGAGGGGAAAGTGCCATGTCTGAAAAAGGGTGCGTGAAGTGCGGGTCTAAGCATGCGGGGAAAAAAGAAGTGGCAATGACGGGGACAGGCCTGTCAAAATTATTTGATGTCCAGACCAATACGTTCATTGTCGTGTATTGCAAAAACTGCGGTTATTCGGAGTTCTATCATAAACAAACTTCCACCGCCTCTAATATTCTTGACTTATTCTTCGGGGGCTAAATCCGGGGAGGTGCTTATAATTGGAAACGAAGCTGATTATCATACGGGGAAACTCCGGAAGCGGAAAAACAACGATCGCCAAAAGGCTTCAAAGCCATTTAGGTTCTGGAACGCTTCTTGTTTCACAAGATACCGTCCGGCGTGAAATGTTAAAGGTGTCGGACAAAGATGGGAACCTCTCCGTTGAGCTCATTCGCCAAATTGAGGAATATGGAAAAGGAAAATGCAGATTTGTGATTGTCGAAGGCATTTTAAACAAAAACCGTTACGGGGAAATGTTGTCCCTTTTAATGAAATTCTACCATCCAAAGGCGTATATTTATTATTTTCGCTTAACGTTTTGGGAAACAGTCAGACGCCATAATATGCGTTTGAAAAAAACGGAATTCGGGGAAGAAGCTTTGCGTACCTGGTGGAATCCGAGAGACGAACTGGGGGTAAAGGGTGAAACCATGTTAACAAATGATATGTCACAGGATGAAATCATAAAACTTATGGCCTATCAACTGGAAAATGATCTTTGATCCGATATGAGCAATACGAATTTTTGTCTTGCTGGTATGAAGTGAAATGAAGAAAACATGTTTAAAGGTGATGGAATGTATTCAGATATAAATGAACCTCGACAAACATTATCCAAAGATGCAATAAAGGTTTGGATCATACGTGAGACGCTGGAGGCCGGAGCAGGGGTTGTGGTTCTCGCCGTGTTGCTTTATCTCGACCATCGCTTTGCCTGGCCGGCATGGATCGGCTGGATATTATACGGTTTACTCGTGTTGGATATAGGCAGTATGATCTGGTCATGGATAAGTTCGTATTTTCGCTATAAAAATTGGCGTTACGATGTGAACGAAGAATTTTTACAAATGAAATTGGGTGTGCTGAACGAGAAACATTCTTTGGTTCCGATGACCAAAATCCAATCGGTTGCAACCGAACAAGGCCCCATTTTAAAGAAATACAGGCTCTGTTCCGTGACTGTGGACACCATGGGGACGTCCCATACCATTCCGGCTCTGCCTAAAGAGGAGGCCATTGCGTTAAGAAACCGAATTGCGCGTTATGCAAAAATCAGGGAGGTGGAGTCGTGAAGAAAAAACGGTACCATCCCCTTTTGATCTTGTTTCGTATCGGTGATTTTATAAAAAGCTATTTCATCCTTTTCATTATCTTATTTATCGTAAATGCCGGTTCCCGTTCTCCCGTGCTTACATATGGCAGATATTTGTTTTTGCTCTTTTTTGCAATCGTGATGGTATATCATTTTTTGAAATGGTACACACATAAATATGCACTGGATGAAAGCGCCTTTCATCTGTATAGAGGCATATTCAACAAAACAGAACGAACGATTCCTTTTTCGAAAATCCAAAACATTAACCGCCATACATCCTTTTTTCACCGGATTTTTCATGTCACCTCTGTCAGCTTTGAAACCGGTATCTCCGGGGATGAAGCGGCCGTGTTATTTGAAGTGATTACCCGGAAAGAAGCGGAAAGAATCATTGACATCGTACAGAATGATAAGCGTAAAACGTTTGAACCGGATGCGGAAGAAAAGGAAAAGGAACGGGTGGTCCATTTTAAACCGACGAGAAAAGATACGTTAAAAGCAAGTTTTACATCTTTAAGCCCGCTTGCCGTCATTCCTATATTTTTTTCTTTTTATTCGAATGTGGACGATATTGTTGATATTGATAAAAAGGCGAGAGGGATGCTCTCTTATATAATCAGTTCCTGGTGGATTGTATCGGGTATTGTTCTTTTTGTGGCCCTTATTGCGGTGATTTTCGGCATGGCACGGACCTTTTTGAAGTATGGGAAATATGAAATCTCCTCTGATGATGAGCGGATTTATATTACCAAAGGAGTAATTGAAGAAACGTCTTTTTTTATCGAAAAGCATAAAGTGCAGGCTGTTGAAGTGGAACAGTCTTTGTTGAAACGGCTGCTCGGGCTGGCGGAAGTAAAGCTGACGAGTGCAGGAAGGCTTGACTTTGAAGGGGAGAAACTTGAATTAAACTCGCTGTATCCTTTTTTGCCGGTTAAAAGGGCGTACGAAATCATAAACGAGATATTGCCGGACTATGAAGTGGCACAGGAGATGAGGCAGCTTCCCAAGAAATCTTTATGGGTCCGGCTGCTTGCCCCGAGCTGGATTTGGATCATCGCCACAGTCGTGTTATATTTTTGGAAGCCAGAAATTTTCGGCTTGCGTGTTCCGTGGTGGCTTTTGTCCGCTTTTCTGTTCGTATCGATACTGGTCGCAAGATGGATCGGTTATTTACATACGAAATATGTATTGAATGACCGTTTTATTCAGTTACAATCGGGCATTTTTACGACTTCTTTGTTCCTTTCCAAGCGGGAAAAAGTGATTGAAGTGCGCGTTTCCCGGAACTTTTTTCAAAAATGGCTGGGCCTTGCCTCCATTGAAACGATGAATCGTGCAAAACCGATTCAATTTAACGGGGTAAAGGATGTCCCCACCGAATTTGCCTGGATGTTTTACAAATGGTATATGGGGCGGGGAAAGGAAGTTAAAGTGGAATGACTGTTTTGGCCTTCATATGATCACGGTTTTCATGCAGTCCCGGCACATGCCGGGAGCAGAGGAGGGATCTGATTGACGTTTATCCTTTGGACGGCCATTGTGATTTTATTCATCTTAAGTTTTGCAGGCATCATCTATCCTGTCATTCCATCTATTGTGATGCTGTGGGCCGGATTTGCAGTCTATCAGTTTTTCATTAATCCGCATGCATTGTCTGTCTGGTTTTGGATCAGCATGGTCATCTTAAGCATTGTCCTTATTGCGGCGGATATCATTGCAAACGGATATTTTGTAAAAAAATACGGCGTGTCCAAAATATCTGAAAGGGTTGCTGCGGTTGCAACGATTGTTGGCTCTTTTGTCATTCCGCCTTTTGGAATTATCCTTGTTCCGTTTGTTTGTGTATGTATAACGGAGATCCTGATGACGAAAAATCCCGTCCAGGCTGTAAAAGTGGGCGTTGCCACGATCATTGGGTTTCTTAACAGCAGTATCGCCAAAGCATTCATACAGATCGTCATGATCGTTTGGTTTAGTTTAGCCGTTGCTTTTTAACGGATTTCCCGTTTTCACGACAGCCGGTTGCATAAAGAAAAAAGCCCCGTTAACGGAGCTTTTTTCTATTATGCTTCAAGAAGATCGGCATCTTCCTGTTGATATATTTTTTTATCCATTTCGCCGGTAATTTTGCCGGTTAAAATACCGGAAGTCATTGCGCCGCTGACATTTAATGCCGTCCGGCCCATGTCAATCAGCGGTTCAACAGAGATCAGAAGGCCGACAATCGCAATCGGCAGGTTGAGCACTGACAAGACAATCAGGGATGCGAAAGTGGCGCCCCCGCCGACACCCGCAACGCCGAATGAGCTGACAACGACAACAAGGATCAGCGTAATAATGAAAGACGGGCTTGCCGGGTTGATGCCGGCAGAAGGGGCAACCATAATGGCCAGCATTGCCGGATAAATGCCGGCGCAACCGTTTTGCCCGATGGACAGGCCAAAGGAAGCCGAAAAATTGGCGATCCCTTCTGAAATGCCGAAACGTTTTGTTTGTGTTTCAATGTTGAGCGGCAGCGTGCCAGCACTGGAACGGGAAGTAAAGGCAAAGGTGAGTGCCGGCAGCGCCTTTTGCACATATCGTACCGGGCTCAATTTTGCCAGGCTGATAAGCAGCAAATGAACCAGGAACATGACGATAATCGCTGTATAAGAAGCCAGCACAAACTTTGCCAGTTTTACAATCGCGCCATAGTCGCTTGAGGCTGTGACCTTGGTGATCAATGCGAGCACTCCATATGGCGTTAATCTTAAAATAAGGGTAACCACCCGCATCACGATCGTATACAAAGTATCAATAATTTTTGCAAAATGTTCCGCCTGCTCAGGTTGTTTGCGTTTTACCCCGAGATAGGCCATCCCCAATATGGCGGAGAAAATCACCACCGCGATTGTGGAAGTCGGGCGTGCGCCGGTTAAATCTGCAAACGGGTTATTCGGCAGAAAGGAAACGATTTGTTGCGGAATGGTCATGTCTTTTACGCTGGCGACGCTTGTTTTCAGTTCCGCATTCCGTGCGGCTTCAGCGGCACCCTGCGTTAAGTGGATGCCATCCAGCCCGTAAAGAAGCGCGGATGCGATTCCGAGCGCAGCGGCAATCGCAGTCGTGCCAAGTAAAAACGCGAGTACAAGAAAGCTGATTTTTCCTATGTTTTTGGTTAATTTCAGCCTCGTAAACGCCGCTAAAATGGAAATGGAGACAAGCGGCATGACGACCATCTGCAACAGCGAAACATAACCGCTGCCGACAATATTAAGCCAGTCGATCGTATGGTTGGTCACATACGACGCCGTGCCGTACAAGAAATGCAGGATAATGCCGAAAACGATGCCAATGCCCAATGCCGAGAAAACGCGTTTTGAAAACGAAACATGTTTTCTTTGCATGGCATACAAACCGGCCAAAAGGATCATGAAGACGGCCAGATTGATGATAATGTATAAAATGTCCAACTTTTCCCCTCCTTTTGTTAACATTTTTCATCTTAATCATCTTATTCCGATATGTCAAGTGAGATTTTTGGCGGCGGAATTTTATGCACCATTGGTTACTTGTCCGTTTCAATCTGTTCTTTTCTTTCATTTAATATATTGAAAAAAGAATGGGAGGTGAAGAGTTTGGAAAAACGGCGGAAAAGGACACCAGTCGTCCCTTGGATGCACGATCATCATGACGATGGGAGAGCGGACAATACCAATGCAGGAAACAGCGCTGCACAGCCTGAAGACCGTTACGATCATACCGGCAATGTAAGCAACACAGGCAATCAATCCAATCGTACCAGCAACACGGTATTTTGCGAACCGCGGTATGTTTATAAGGACACTTATGTTGAAAGAAACGTCACTTATGTGCACCCCATCATCCAGGTAAACAGGAAACATGTTGTAAACGTTCCGCGCCATGTTTACCAAAGATATGAACAGAACATGACAGTAGATCCGGGTATTCCGGATGAATGCGATCATTGTGACGAGTAATCTAAAAGGCTGCCGAAATTTTACCGGCAGCCTTTGCTGTTCCCGCATAAAAAGTACATGTGCACGAAAGGCTCAGCCCGCTCCAAACCTGCAAAAACATATTTTCTATGTCAAAATTCCTGCAAATCTTATACAATAGAAGTAATACGACCAAAACGTGGTGAAACGAATGGACCAGATCATGAAGAAAGTTGTCGAAGCGAGTTATCTGACGGCGGATTCTGCTGCCCAGTACCGCGTGATTTTGCGCTTCTTTTACAGGCAGCATGAAAGGATGCGCGACTTTATTTCGCCGGAGGAAGTGCTCGAATATTTGCGCTCGCTCCCGGCTTTTCACGATTATGAAGAAGAACAGCTGCACCAGCAGTTGGCCCAGCTGGTAAAATGGAATAACCTGGTTGCCCGCCAGGATATGACAAATGCCAAAACCATCGAAGAATATAAGAAAAAAAGATTCCGCTACCAGTGTACGCCTTACACAGTGGAAATCGAGCGGATGCTGATCCAGCTTGAAAAACTGGGGGACCAGTTCCAGGGATCGCTCGAACGTTCGCAATTTGACCGTCTGCTCGCCTCTTTGGCAAAACTGGAAGAAGAACTGAAACAGCCGTTGGACAAACCTGCAGCCCACTACATGCACATTTGGGATGACATTTTTCACTTTTTCGGGACCATCCGGACAAATACAGCGGATTACATAGCCTATATCAATAGCGAAAAGACATCACAACGGATGCAGACGGAAGCCTTTCTCGTATATAAAAACCAATTCACGGCTTATTTGCGTGATTTTATCGTCTCGTTGCAAAAAACATCGCTGCAAATCCGGGAAAGGTTGCGGGAACTGGATACGCATATATTGGCGCCGCTTTTTGAAAAACTCGTGGAACACAGGCGCCAAATTCCCCGCTTGGAAGATACGGCTGCTTCCGGACAAGAATGGCTGGAAGAATTCCGGGAATACTGGGAGTCTTTGCGGCGGTGGTTTCTTGGGGCCAGCTCCTCCCAAAGTGAACTGGAAATGCTGCAGATGCAGACAAATGAAATGATCCGGAGGATGGCCCGTTATGTTCAGCGGATCAGTGAACGCCAGCAACATTTCCGGAGCCGGAAAAAAGATTATTTGCACCTTTCCAAATGGTTTGCCGGGTGCCATAGTTTGGAAGAGGCCCATCAATTGTCATCCGTCGTGTTCGGGACGATGACGGTACGGCATTTGCACCTGGAGGAGGCGACAACGGACAATCTTCATGCCGAGACATGGGAAGAACAGCCGGAGATGCGGGAAATCAAGCCGCGAACGAACCGGTACCGCGAGAAAACAAAGCCAGGCGCTTTCCGTTCTAACCATGAGCAGAAAGAAAAGCAGCGGCTCGCCTATTTAAAAGAGCGCGAACAGGAAAAGCAGCTGATTGAAAAATATATGAAAAACGGGGAGATTCGCCTTGCTGAAATCGGGATAGTGGAGCCGTTTGTCCGGAAAGTGCTGCTCGGCTGGATCGGAAAATCGATGGCAGCGAAAAACCATGAAGTAAAAACGGATTACGGGATGTCCGTAAAAGTTGTGATTGACCCGGATCGGATCATCACACTGGATGCAGAAGACGGGAAACTGATCATGCCGGATGCTGTATTTGAATTATCGGGAGGAGAGCGCTGATGGATACGGCACATGTTTTGGCTGAAAAGAGGATAGCCCGGTTTGTCCGCGGCGAACTGATGGGCACGGGGATGGCACCGGATGCCATATTTGAACTGTCAGGAGGAGAACGCTGATGGATCCGTTACAAGTTTTTGATGAAAAAGCGGTGCAGGGGATGGACCTGTTATTCCATCATTACTGGATTTTGCGGTCTGAGCACCCGGACTGGTACCAGCTCATCCGCGAGCGCGAAAAAGTGCTGCGCCGTTACATCAGCGAGAAATTCGGGCTCAGGCTGATCATCCACCAGCATTTTATCAAACTTGAAAAAATCCCGGTGGAACCGGAAAGCTGGATGGGCATCCCGCATTTTCAGGAGCCGATGGATTATGCGATTTTTTGCTGCGCGCTTTCTTTTCTGGAAGGAAAAGCGGTGGATGAACAGTTCCTCTTGTCGGAGATGTGCCAGGAGATCCAAAACGATTATCCTGTGGAAGATGGGCTGGACTGGACGCTTTATCTTCACCGGAAGTCGCTCATTCGGGCGGTCCGGGCACTGATGGAATTCCATCTGATCCGGACAATAGACGGCGATATTTCCAGGTTTGACACTTACGAAGACCAGGAAGTCCTATATGAAGCGACCGTTTACAGCCGCTATTTTCTAAGAAGCTTTCCGGATGATTTTACAAGTTATGCGGACTGGACCGGGCTCCTTGAAGAAGACTGGAAACAGAATCAGGAAGATGAACGGCGCAAGCGGGTGTACCGGAAATTGTTTTTCTCCCCTGGCCTGCACCGGAAAGATACGCAGGACCCCGATTTTCTTTATATCCGCAATTTCCGCAACCGGCTTTTTGAGGACATTGAAGAACACAGCCGTTATAAGCTCCATGTTTTTAAAAACACAGCCTTTTTATCTGCCGCAGAACCGCGGAGTTACCACCATGTTTACCCGAATGCAAAAGGTTCTACGGATCTGATGCTGCAGTTGTCAAAGACGCTGCATGACCACCCGGAAAAATACGTTCCGAATGAAGCGGGGGAAATTTTGCTTACGGAAGGCGAATTTGAAGCGGTCATTGACGAGATGCGCTCCCGCCTCGAACGCGGATGGCCGAAACATTTCCGGGACGCCGGCACAAAGGCGGTATGTGCGGAATTGGTCGAAACGATGAAAGAATGGATGATGGCGGAAACGGATGAAGCGGCGGGGCTGATCCGGATAAAACCGCTGTTGGGCGTGCTTGCAGGCGAGTATCCAGCTGATTTTGAGAAAGGGGTTGAGCAACCGTGACAGAAGGAAAATGGGTGATGAACCGCGCCGGCCTGTTAAATTTTTGGTATTATGACGATGAAATTTTTGAATTTGCGGACGGAAAGCTGTTGTTGCGCGGCACAAACGGTTCGGGGAAATCGGTGACGATGCAAAGCATTTTACCGGTTTTGCTGGACGGAAAAAAGACGCCTGACCGGCTTGATCCGTTCGGGTCAAAAGCAAGGAAGATGGAAGATTACCTGCTTGGGGAAAAGGAAGTGTCCGGCCATGACGAGCGGACCGGCTACTTGTTTCTGGAATACCAAAAGCAGGGGACAAAACAGTATATCACAACGGGCATCGGCATGCAGGCAAAGCGGCATAAAACGTTAAAATCATGGTATTTCGTCCTGACCGACAACCGCAGGATCGGCTACGATTTTGAACTGGCGCACACCCGCCAGTCAGAGCGGATCCCGTTGTCTGCAAAAGAGCTTGAAAACCGGATCGGGTCCGGGGGGTATCTCGTCCACTCGCAGAAAGAATATATGGAACTGGTGAACAAATATATTTTCGGTTTTCAGTCGATGGAAGCCTTTGAAGATTTAATCAAGCTTTTGATTCAGCTGAGAAGCCCGAAACTGTCAAAAGATTTCAAGCCGACGGTCATTTATGAAATCCTCGAGTCCGCGCTGCCGCCTTTGACGGATGACGAGCTCCGCCATTTGTCCGACACGATTGAAAGCATGGACGAAACGGAGCAGCAGCTTGAGCAGCTTGAACGGGAGCACGAATCGGCAAAGAAACTGGTGCGCCAATACGATCTTTACAATCAATATATTTTAGCGGAACGCGCCCAAAAATGGCGGGAGGCCGAAAGCAGGCTGCAGGACGCCAAGCAGGACGCCGGCACGTTAGAAACCCGCTCTGAATCACTGCGCGGCATGATTGAAAACCTGGAAGAAGAGAAAAAGCATTACGAACAAAAACGCGACGTTTTAAAAGCAGAACAGGAACGGCTGCAGCACCATGAAGTTTGGCGCCTTGAGAAAGAAAAAGGGGAGAAACAGGCCAGGGCTGAAAAGTTAAAAAGTGAAGCAGCGGATCTGGAGAAAAAGTGGGAAGCAAAGAAAAGCCAGCTTTTGGACATCCGCCTGGAGCAGGACCGGTTGGAAACAGAAAACAGCAAGGATGAATCCAGTATGCAGGAGACACTGGATGAACTGGCACTGGATGCCGGGGATGCAGCTTTTACCGGGCACGGGATAAACGCCGGGGATTTTTCGCGGCATGAGGGGGAAGCTTTTGATTTTTCGGTTTGGAAGCGGGAAACTAAACAGCACAGCGGACTTTTGCAAAAGCTGCGGCAACTGGCCGGGGAAGCGGAGCGGCTTCACGAAGCGCATCTGAAACTGCAGCGCCAGTCATCTGCCAAAAAGCAGGAAATTGACGAACTCCGGAAACAACTCGACCATTTGGAAAACTGGTTTACCGAACAAAAGCAGGAGCTGGAAGATGCCGTGTTTTTGTGGATTGAACAGCATCCGGCCCTCTCTTTTACAGACGAGCGGCTCCGGCGTATTGCCGGCGCGCTGGACGGGCTGTACGAAGAAAACCGTTATGAAGCGGTCAGGGAAGAAATTGTGGACGCGGCAAATGATTATATTTTGCAAGTGCGGACGGAAATTTCACGCGCGGAGCAGGAACAAAAGGCGAAAGAACAGGAATTGGCCGAAGCCGAAGAAACGCTTGTGTATTGGCAAAACTTGAAACTTGCCAACCCGGAACGCCCCGCAGATACGGAGGCTTTCCGTGCGCGTCTCCATGAATCAGGGAAACGCTATCTCCCCTTTTATGCCGCGGTGGAATTCCAGGATCATGTGGCCGATGCCCAAAAAGCCAGAATTGAAGCGGCACTCCGGCAGACGGGGATTTTGGACAGCCTGATTACGGAAGAGCCGGTTACGCCTGTCCACGACCGGGTCATCCGACCGAACCCGCACATTCTCGGATACACGCTTGCCGATTACTTAAAGCCGGATCCGGGTGACGATAGCCCGGTATCAGCCGCGCGTATTGACGAAGTGCTGCGCAGCATTCCGCTTGAACCATCGGAGAGCGGTTTTCACATTGACGCGGATGGCTCTTTTTCAATCGGCTGCCTCGTTGGGCATGCCCCGGATGAAGGGCCTTCCAAATTTATCGGCAGAACGTCCCGGAAACGGTACCAGCAGGAAAAAATCAAAGAAACAGAGCAAAAGATTGCTGAAATCCGCCTTGCTCTTTTGCAAATGGAAAACAGCCTTTTAGACTGGGCCGGCAAAGTACAGGAAGCAGAAGATTGGAAAGCGGGCATTCCGGATGACAAAGATTTGCGCGACATTGAAGAACAGATGGAAAAAACGGCGCGCAGCCTGAAGCAGGAACAGGAATTTCTGAGCGACATCGACCGCGAATGGAAACAAGTATACCAGGATTTGCAAAACATCCGGCTGCAATTGCATGAGCAAGGGGCCGGCCTGAATCTTGCACTTCAAAGCGGCCCGCTCGATGAAGCGCTGGCTGCTGCGAAAAGTTATGAAGAACATCTTCACAATCTGGAGCTCACTTTTCAACGGTTGTTTTCCAGGCGCAAAATGCTCGCGCGCCTTGCTGCGGACATCCTTGAGAAAGAGCAGGAACTCGATGAAATCCGCGGTGAAGAGAACATCCGCCGGTCAGAATGGGAGAAAACAGCGGCAGATATCGAAGCGATTGAGCAGCAGCTGAAATTGCGGGGGATTGAGGAGGTCCGCGCCCGGATTCAGGCAGTCCAGCATGAATATGCAAGTACGGACGAAAAAATCAGGGAGATTTACGAAACGAAGCCGAAAAAAGAAGCAGAACTTGAAAAGTGCATAGCCGATTTGTCTCTTGCGAAAACGCGCGCCACATTTTGGGCAAATATGGCCGCGGAATGGGAGAAACTCGTAAAAGAAGAGCTTTCACTCGGCTTCGTGGAAAGCGGAGATACGGAACCGGAAAGCATTTTGGCGGCGTTTTCCGGCGTGCTGGAAAAATATGACCGCGCAAAATTAAATGAAAACCTGACAAAAATTTTTTTCAACGAACAATCGAATTTAACAGAGTACCGCATGTCCGAGTTTACAAAAGAAGCGGATCCGCCAGAATGGTTCGCTGAAAAACTCGATGACTATTACGAAACGTTCAAAAAGGAATGGGAAGGTTTGCGGGGCCGCCGCCTCATCCAGATGGAATACCGCGGCCGCAGGGTGAGCCCGTATACGGTACTCGAGTCTCTTGAAAAAGAACTTTTAAACTTGCAAAGTTATTTGGATGAGCAGGACAGAAGGC
>Ga0207807_1000089_pt1 | contig 24569 bp, 23 predicted proteins | sample HigsolmetaGSP15D_FD_184843 | JGI IMG/M metagenome (GOLD analysis project Ga0207807, IMG submission 184843) | High solid enriched microbial communities from the Joint BioEnergy Institute, USA - SP1-5-D (SPAdes) | ecosystem: Engineered > Bioreactor > SSF (Solid state fermentation) > Aerobic >... | reverse complement strand
GGAGGTCCTCCTGGCTGTAATCTTTTTCATGTGTTTTCCAGACTGCCCCGAAGCCGTCTCCTTTTCCATATCGCGGGATCAGGTGCATATGATAATGGAATACAGACTGGCCGGCAATCTCGCCATTATTGTTCAGCACGTTGAGCCCTTCCGGCTGGAATGCCGCTTTCAAAGCATTGGCTACGACCGGGACGGATTCAAAGAAATTGCGGGCAATCTCCGGCGTCAGTTCGTAGACATTCTCTTTATGTATTTTCGGGACAATCAGGGTATGGCCCTTTGTCACCTGGCTGATGTCAAGAAAAGCGTATACATGCTCGTTTTCGTACACTTTTGCACTCGGGATTTCACCGTTTATAATCTTGCAAAAAATACACATTTTGATCAACCTTTCCATTTTTTTGATTTCATTATAACGGATGAAAAGGCGAAAGAAAAGGAAACGGGGCGGAAACCTGCGTTTCCGCCCCGTTCTGCAGGGTTTTTCAACTAGCCAAAAGCGCCTTTGATCAACACTTCATTTACGAATGATATGGTTGATAATGGGCTTCCTTAACTTTTTCCAACGCGATCATCCCCTTATTGGGTAACGTTTAAAGTGCATCGCCTTTAAACAGATTCACCGCCAGCACCTCATTGTAAAAGGTGCCTGGAAGTCGGTTATGGCTAATGTAAAGCATCGTTACTGGTCTTTGACAACCACCCCGATTGCATGTTTCCCCTGCAAGTATAGGATGGGCAAATGGCTGGAATTTATACATGCGTACCGCAAAAATTTTTCAGACGCGCAGTTGGCATTCAGTCATGAACGCTTTCATGGTACAATAACGGTACAGATCAGAACTTTTGACACAAAGGGGTTCTTTAGATGACATTATTGGAAGTGGCGTCCTTAACAGGCGGATATACGAAAAAACCTGTGATTCAAGATGTTTCATTTACGGTAGAAGCGGGGCAGCTGGTCGGGCTGATCGGCTTAAACGGCGCCGGAAAAAGTACGACCATCCGGCATATTATCGGGTTAATGGAGCCGAAAAAAGGGCGGATCACGATCAACGGCAAAAACTTAAACGCGGATCCGGACGCTTATCGGAAGCAGTTTTCGTACATACCGGAAACCCCGATTTTATATGAGGAACTGACGCTGGAAGAACATTTGAAACTGGCGGCAATGGCATACGGCATCGATGAAAAAACCTATGCGGACAGAACCGCGCCTTTATTAAAGGAATTCCGCCTGCATAAAAAGCTTGGCTGGTTTCCGGCCAATTTTTCAAAAGGCATGAAGCAAAAGGTGATGATTATGTGCGCCTTTTTAGTCGAGCCGAGCCTGTACATTATTGACGAGCCTTTTCTCGGCCTCGACCCGCTCGGCATCCAGTCACTGCTGGATTTGATGGGCACGATGAAAAAAAAGGGGGCGGGAATCCTAATGTCCACCCATATTCTTGCAACGGCAGAACGGTATTGCGACGGATTTATCATTTTGCATAACGGGCGGATCCGCGCGAAAGGAACATTGGAAGAGCTTCAGCAGCAATTTTCGATGCCCGGCGCAACATTGGATGATTTATATATCCAATTGACAAAGGAAGATGACGATGAACGAAATTGACCTTCTTTGGAAAGAAAGGTTTGCTTCCTATTTAAAAAACTTAAGGCGCTATACCCGGTATATTTTTAATGACCATTTGCTGTTTGTGCTGATTTTCGGGCTGGGTGCCGCCGCTTTTTACTATAGCCGCTGGGTGAAGCATCTCGGTCCGGATTTTCCCGTTGCCCTTGTAATGGGCCTTTTGCTCGGGCTGTTTCTGGCGGCGAGCCCGGTGTACACGCTGTTAAAAGAAGCGGACCGGGTATTCCTTATCCCGATGGAAATGCGGATGCGCCCGTTTTTTAAAAAAGCGATCCTGTTTTCTTTCAGTATTCAAGCTTATCTGCTTTTGTTTGTGCTTGCCGCTTTGATGCCGATGTATGCGGCTGTTACGGGGCACGGATTCGGCCGTTTTTTTGGCCTGCTGGTCCTGCTTCTCGCGTTAAAAATGTGGAACCTGCTTTTGAGCTGGAATGTGTATAAACTGCCGGAACCGTATGCCCCTGTTTTCGACTGGATCATCCGGTTTGCATTAAGCGCCGCGTTTGTATTTCTCGTTGTCAATGAGGCAAACCTCTTTCTTGTAGGCATTCTAGCTGCCGTTATGCTCGGCTTGTTTCTGTATTTTTACCGGCTCGCCCAAAAACGGACACTCAGATGGGATGCGCTCATTGAACGCGAGCAAAGGCGGCTGATGGGCTTTTACCGGTTTGCAAATCTGTTTGCCGACGTGCCGGAACTCAAAGGGCAGGTCAAACGGCGCAAATGGCTCGATCCGCTCCTCGCCGGCATCCGATACGGCCAGGAACATACTTATCAATATTTATTTGCCCGCACGTTCCTCAGGACAAGCCAGTATTTCGGGCTTTTTGTGCGGCTGACCGCAATCGGGGCCGTGCTGTTGTTTTTCAGCCATGAACGGGTGCTCGCGCTCGTTCTAGCCGTCGTGTTTATTTATTTGACAGCTTTCCAAATGATTCCGATGATCGGATCCCACGATTTAAAAATCTGGCTGCGTCTCTATCCGGTGCCCCGCAAGTTAAAAGAAACATCTTTTATCCGGCTGCTTGCAGTCTGCCTGTATGTGCAGACGGTCATTTTTGCAGCGGCAGCCGCATTGAACGGCTTGTGGATGAACGGCCTTTTCGTTCTTGCGGCAGGAGCCGTATTTTCCTGGCTGCTTGTCGCCTGGTATGTTCCCGGAAAAATCCGTCGCCAGTAACGCCGGGCCGGAGTGCATGCCCTGTCCGTCAACTTAAAAAAACGGCACAGGCTCCTCATGCAAGCGGCGGGTTCGGTTAAAGCAGGTGGCAACCTGCCCGTAAACATGAAAAACGGCACAAGCCGGAGAGCCTGTGCCGTTTTTTCATGCCCAATCCGTCCGGTGCCGTTTTTAGCAATGCGCCCGTCTATGGCGTTTCAGCCACCGGCCAAAAAGCCGCCCCTTGCATTAGCAATTGCAAGTTTTTGCCGAAAAAACGGACCCTACGCCTGCAGCGGTTTTTCAAAACGCCCGGCTTGCCAGGAAAAAACCGGGCTGGCAACGCTGATGCTTGAGCGCTTTTTCAGGCGTTCTGGTACCGGATGGCTGCTGCGCCCAAAGTTTTGGCGGCAATGAGCATCGCTTTTTCATGAATGTCAAAGCGCGGATGGTGATGCGGATAGGCCGGGTCGGCTTTTTCCGGGTCCGCCCCTGTAAAGAAAAAGGCGCCTTTTACATGCTGTAAGTAATAGGCAAAATCTTCCCCGATCATCGACGGGTCGACTTCTTCCACCTGGGTGACGCCTTCGATTTCTTTTGCGCAGTCCGCCAAAAATGCTGTTTCAGCCTCATGGTTCACAACCGGCGGATATCCGCGGAAATAGTCATAATCATATGTGCAGTCCGCGGCCAGGCATGTGCCTTGGATGATCCTTTCGATTTCTTTTTCCACCCTGTCCCGCACATCTTCGTCAAATGTCCGGACCGTGCCCGTGATTTTCGCCGTATCGGCAATGATATTGAAAGCATCGCCGGAAGAAAAGGACCCGACCGTTAAAACCGCGGACCGGATCGGATTAATCCGGCGGCTGATGACTTGCTGGAGATTCGTGACAAGTTGCGCCCCGGCCACGACTGCATCTTTCGAAAGATGGGGCTGGGCGCCATGCCCGCCATGGCCCTGGATCGTCACTTCAAACCGGTCGGCAGCCGCCATGAACGGCCCTTTCCGGTACTGGATGTGGCCAACCGGGACCGTTGCCCATAAATGCGTGCCGAAAATGGCGTCCACGCCTTCGAGACAGCCGTCTTCGATCATGGCTTTTGCCCCGCCCGGCGCGTATTCTTCGGCATGTTGATGGATGAAAACATACTCGCCTTCCAATTCGTTTTTCACTTCATGTATGGCTTTGGCGAGCATCAGCAGTGCCGCCGTATGCCCGTCGTGTCCGCATGCGTGCATCACACCCGGCACCTGTGATTGATAGGGCACATCATTTTCTTCCTGAATCGGCAGCGCGTCAAAATCGGCCCGGAGCGCGATCGTTTTTCCCGGCTTTGCGCCTTTTATACGGGCGACGACACCGTTTCCGCCGACATGTTCGCGCGGCCGGATGCCGAGGCTTTTGTAAAAATCAGAAATATAGCGGGCTGTTTCCACTTCTTTAAAGGACAGTTCCGGGTGCATATGGAGATATCTTCTTGTCTCCACCATTTCCGGGTAAAAACCGTCCAGTTTTTTATGTAATTTTTCCAACACTGTCATCTGCGATTCCCCCAACCTGTTATTTTTACTATTATACCATAATTGTGAAAAAGTCTGCTGCTTTATCGCGGTAACAGCTAAAAGGAAGCGGCACCTGCGGATGCAGGCTGCCGCTGTTGGCATATGTGAATGGGCGGGCGCCTTACTCCATCCATTTACAGCACCGTGTCTAAACGGGCCGCTGTTGGCCTGCGCGAATGGAGAGACCATAGCTTCAGCCGCCCCGTTTCCAGCCTGCTCTGCGGTCAGATTAGAAACATCGCGACAATTGTTGTCACAATGAGGCCGGTGATGACAGGGATTAAATTGCGCCTTGCCAGTTCAAACGGGTCGACATTGCAAATGGCAGCAGCCGGAATTAATGCCCACGGAATGATCGTTCCCCCGCCGACAAAAATTGCGGCAATTTGCCCAAGCGCGGTCAGGGTGGCGGCTCCCGAACCGATTGCATGGGCAAACAGCGCTGCAATTGAGCCGGCGAGCGAAATGCCGGAAAATCCCGAACCGTCAAGGCCGGTAATGACGCCGACTCCGGCTGTTGTCAGTGCGCCGATTTCTTTTGAGACCGGCATAACCGATGCCAGGGCGCTGCCGAGATCATTTACAATCCCCTGTGAAGCGCCCGGCAGATCGGCGCCGATCATCGTATGGAAACCATCGCCGCCAAGATAGAAAAATGCGGCAATCGGAATGACGGGGCCGAACACCTGGAAACCGAACTGCAGGCCGTCTATCAAATATTTTGTCACTTTTTCAAAGCCGCTTTTACGGGAACCGGCCATTGTAATGAGAAGCAAGATCATGATCGAGGTGCCGCCAACGAGTGCGGTTGCCGCATCCCCCTGCAAATGAAAAAGAACCATGGCAACGATGTCAAGGATGAAAAACACAGGAATAAAAAAAGCAAAAAGTTTTTTGTATACCGGCTTGAGCCCGGGGACTTTTGCATCAGGCGGTGCAGTGCTCCCGGCCGGTTTCTCTCCGGCAGCAAGCAAGCCTTTTTTCATATCGCGTTTAAGCAGCAAAAAAGCGGTAACGGTCGTCACCACGCCCATCACAATGACGAGTGGGACGCTTGCTTCTATGACGGACGATACAGGAATGCCGGCGCCGTCAGCCGTCAGTTTCGGCGCCCCTTGGATGACATAGTCGCCGGAGAGGGCGATCCCGTGCCCGAACAAGTTCATGGCAACAGCCACGCCGATCGCCGGCAGCCCGACCCGGATCGCAACCGGCAAAAGCACAGCCCCCATCAGCGCGACAGCAGGGGATGGCCAAAAGAAAGTCGAGATAAACAGCATTAAAAAGCCGATGATCCAAAAAGCAAGATTCGGCCCTTTTATCAGTTTTGCGAACGGGGCCACCATCACATCATTGATTCCGGTATCAAGCATGCTCCTGCTCATCGAGACGATAATGGAAATGACAAGAATGATGGGCAGCAATTCTTTGATCGCAAATACAAAACTCGTAAAAATACCGCTGACAGACGCAGTGAACGATCCGGTTGCAATCCATGCAATGATGAAAATACCGGCAATACATACAAGGGACGTATCCTTTTTCAGGACCATCATCAGGATAATGAAAAGAATAAACATCAAATATACAAAGTGAATGGCAGTCAAATCAATGCCCATTTCCATTGCCCCCTTCTTGATGCAGCATATGGCGGGGGCAAGAAATGGGTGACTGTCACGATAATGCCTGCCACCCTCCGGATCATGCCGCAGGCCATCTGCGGGGCGTGCAGGCACGGTTTTACCTGCCTATCCTGTTCCGGAACCTTTGCAAATCAGTGTACCTAGTTTTTGAATCTCTGTACTGGCCTGCCTTTTTCGCGGCTGATTTGCAGGCCGGGCGCGGAAAGACAGGCTGCGGACTAAATTTTTTCCCGATTGGCACTCCCACTTTCCCGCTCTGGAATTTTTCCAATCGCCCATTCTTCCGGTTCCTGAAATGGTCCGTGTATATCGCGGGGCCGGCCGGCAGCCTGCTTAACGGGCGGTTACAGCAACAGATCCCGGCTGCCTGAGCAGGCGGCCGGGATCTGTTTATCCTTCCTCTTCATCTTGCGGGATGACATATTCTTTTGTAAAAGCAGGGGCGTCATACGTGCTCTTGTTTGCGCCAATTTCTGTCAGATCCAGGCTGTGGACGAGCAAATAATCAATGGAACGCTTCCACTTTTCGAAACTCTCTTCGTCTTTCCAGCCGGTAATGGCGATATACGTATCCCCTTTTACCGGGCGGAGGAGCCGGTATGCTGCAAAGCCGGGCTTGCTTTCTATGGCCGGGGTGTTTTTTTTGAAGTGGAATTCGTAAACCGGTTTTCCTTCATCCGGAATCGGAAGATGGGTAAAAATGAAGAATATGCCGTCTTCCAAATTTCCGCTGGAGGCAGCCAGCTGATAACGGCGTGGCGAGGCAAAAACGGTTTTCCCCTCCGTTTCGTGCAACAACAGCGCATGTTCCGGGTTCTGCAGCAGCACCATCTTTTCATCGGGATACTTTTCCTTTATTTTTAAGAGAAAAGCATAAGTACCCGTTGTGACGTAGACATTCATTTTGATCACCCCTCTCTACTTCCAGTTTAACCTATATCTTTCCGCTGTTCAATTTGTAAAGTTTTGCAAAATAAAGACGGCGGCCGAAAGCGAATAGAAATAGGAAGCGGCTCACGCCTTTTCATCTTTTCTGTCTGTGCCGGAGAGGCGATGGGGGAAGGAAGCGGCACAAAATGGAATAATAATGAAAAACCGGGCAAAAATCGGACATAGCCTGTATTTCGCGTACAACCATAAGGAAAAGCAAAATACGGCAAATTTGTGACAGTTGGAAGAGCTGGCTGCACAATGCTTTTTGAAACGATTATAGTAAAAAAAGATATTGCCCTCTCAGGATAAAATAGTTTTTATTTGAAAAGAATTATTATAAAATAAATGGTGACTGTGTGGCGTGAGGAGGATAACATTTGAAGAAAAAGATCTTAAACGATTCCCTTTTAAAAGCGGCAAGGGGAGAACAGGCAGGCCGCGTCCCCGTCTGGTATATGCGGCAGGCCGGCAGATCCCAGCCCGAGTACCGTAAACTGAAAGAAAAGTATTCTCTGTTCGACATCACCCATCAGCCGGAACTTTGCGCATATGTGACAAGGCTGCCGGTAGAGCATTATGATGTGGATGCCGCCATTCTTTATAAAGATATCATGACACCGCTCCCCGCCCTCGGTGTGGAAGTTGAAATCCTCAAAGGAGCAGGCCCTGTTATACATAACCCAGTTTCTTCCTTAAAAGATGTGGAAAAATTGGGGGAGTTGCATCCGGAAGAAGATGTTCCCTATGTACTGGAGACGATCCGGCTGTTAACGGAGGAACAATTGGCGGTTCCATTGATCGGATTTTCCGGCGCGCCTTTTACTTTGGCCAGTTATATGATTGAAGGGGGGCCTTCAAAAGATTATCGAAAAACAAAAGCGTTTATGTATACAGAACCAAAAGCGTGGTTTGCACTGATGGAAAAACTGGCAGATATGATCATTGTGTATGTAAAAGCGCAAATCAAAGCCGGTGCGAGCGCCATCCAAATATTTGATTCATGGGTGGGCGCTTTAAATGCAGCGGATTACCGCAATTATATGAAACCTGTGATGGAACGGATATTTACCGCATTGCGAACAGAAAATACCCCGTTCATCCTGTTCGGTGTCGGGGCCGGGCATCTGGCGCTGGAATGGAACAGCCTGCCAATTGATGTGGTTGGCCTCGACTGGCGGCTGCCGATCCAAAAAGCGCGCGCGCTCGGCGTGACAAAAGCAATCCAGGGGAATCTTGACCCCGCCGTGCTCTTGGCCCCGTGGGAAGTTATTCAAGAAAAGGCGGCCGCCATACTGGACGAAGGCATGGCGCAGCCGGGTTACATCTTTAACCTCGGGCATGGTGTCACCCCTGATGTCCGTCCGGAAACATTAAAAAGGCTGACAACGTTTATTCATGAATACAGCGAAAGAAAACAACAGGAGGAAGCATAATGGAAAAGAAAAAAATCGGACTGCTCGTGATGGCGTACGGCACGCCGTATAAAGAAGAAGATATTGAGCGTTACTATACCCATATCCGGCACGGGAGAAGGCCCCAGGATGAGTTGCTGGAAGATTTGAAACGCCGGTATAAAGCAATCGGAGGCTTGTCCCCGCTTGCCAAAATAACGGAAAACCAGGCATATGCGCTTGAATCGAGGCTGAATGAACGGACGGACGGGGCAGAATTTAAAGCTTATATCGGCTTAAAACATATTGAACCTTTTATTGAAGATGCCGTCAAACAAATGCATGATGACGGCATTGAAGAAGCGGTATCGATCGTGCTTGCGCCGCATTACTCGGCTTTCAGCGTGAAATCGTACAATGAAAGGGCGAAAGAAGCAGCGGAAAAACTGGGCGGGCCCGCCATCCAATCGGTCGAAAGCTGGTATGATGAACCGAAATTTGTCGATTTTTGGGCACATCAATTGAAGAAAACGTATGCTACAATGAGTGAAGAAGAACGCACGTCTTCCTGCTTGATTGTATCCGCCCACAGCCTTCCGGAAAAAATTCTGCAGTACGGCGATCCGTATCCGGAACAAATCCGGGAAACCGCTGATCTGATTGCGGAGGCAGCGGGCGTGCAGACGTATGCAGTCGGCTGGCAAAGTGCAGGCAATACGCCGGATCCGTGGCTCGGCCCCGATGTGCAAGACCTTACAAGAACGCTGTATGAAAAACATCATTATAAAGCCTTCATTTATGCGCCGGTCGGGTTCGTTGCGGAACATCTGGAAGTTTTATATGATAATGATTATGAGTGCAAGGCAGTTTGCGATTCAGTTGGCGCATCGTATTACCGCCCGGAAATGCCGAATGACAACCCGGCTTTTATTGATTCGCTGGCTGAGGCTGTTTTGAAAAAAACAAAATCAGGGTTGCTGCCGCAAGAATAGGCAGCCGCCTGAGATTTTTTAACGGATTTCCATAAAACATGACATTATTGCCAAAGAAGGTGCTGACCATGGCCGGAAACAGAAAAAAAGTAGCTGTGCTTGGCGGCGGAATCACCGGCTTGACAGCTGCTTATTATTTGCGGCGCCTTGTTGAGGACCAACAGCTGCCGTTTGATGTGATATTGTTGGAAAAAGGGCGCCGGCTTGGCGGAAAAATCCAGACGGTCAGGCGGGACGGATTTGTCATTGAACGCGGGCCGGATTCTTTTCTGGCAAGAAAGCAAAGCGCTTTGCATCTGGCAGAAGATCTCGGGCTGTCGCCTTCCCTCGTATCCAATGCGACAGGCAAATCTTATATTTTATTAAACCAACAGCTCTATCCGGTGCCAAGAGGTTCTGTGATGGGCATTCCGACAAGATTGGCGCCTTTTTTTGCTTCCCCTTTGTTTTCTGTTACCGGCAAAATCCGGGCGCTCTGCGATTTGATCCTGCCCCGGAAAAATACCGGCGAAGACCGGTCAGTCGGGGATTTTGTCCGCTACCGGCTCGGTGAAGAAGTGCTGGAAAACCTTGTCGAACCATTATTGTTCGGGGTGTATGCCGGAGATGTCGACGAGCTGAGCGTGCTGGCAACGCAGCCTCAATTTTTCGAGGCTGTCCAAAAACACCGAAGCCTGATCCTCGGCATGAAAAAAGTAGCGGCGGAATTTGCGCAAGACTCCAGGCCAACCCGGAATAAGGGGGCTTTTTTAACCTTTCAAAACGGCCTCGAAACGCTCGTTGAAGCACTTGAAGAAAAAATCGGCGCTGAGGCGGTCATGAAGGGCGTGACAGTGGATACGGTTGAATTGAGTACGGGCGGCGGGGATTACAGGATCACACTGACAAATGGAACCTGCATCACAGCGGATTATATTATCTCGGCCCTTCCTCATTTTTCGCTCCCCCATATTTTTTCAAAGTATGCTTTTTTTGCGCCGCTTGAAAAGGTGCCATCCACATCTGTTGCAACAGTCTCGATGGCGTTTCCGGAGAGCGCGGTGAAAAAAGACATTGACGGGACAGGCTTTGTGGTGACGAGAAACAGTGATTATACAATTACCGCCTGCACCTGGACGCATAAAAAATGGCCGCATACAGCACCGGAAGGAAAGGCGTTGCTCCGCTGCTATATCGGCCGGTCAGCGGAATCCGCAGTCGTCGATCTCGCGGATGACAGGATTCAGAAAATCGTGCTGGAAGATTTAAATAAAATCATGGAAATAACAGCAGAACCGGAGTTTACTGTTGTTTCCCGCTGGAAATATGCGATGCCGCAATATACGGTGGGCCATAAAGCAAGAATCGGGAAAATTTTAGCGGCAGCCAAAAACGAATTGCCGGGTATTTCTTTTGCCGGAAGCTCGTTTAACGGGGTCGGCGTGCCGGACTGCATCTCCCAGGGAAGGGCGGCGGTTGGCGAGATGCTCCGGTACTTCCGGATTCGGGCTGAATTTTAATAGGTGATGAAGAAAGCGGCATGGTGCATTCGGCTGGCACCTGCCGTTTTTATTGTCACGGAAACGGGAAGCATACATGTGTAAAATCTTTTCCGGCGCGTTGCCATGCAAGTATGGCGCAGCGGCGGGAGATCATTCCCAACGAAGGAATGCTTTTACTTGAAGAAACGAATGAAAAATGCGCCAATGAAAAGCACTGCAGAGACTTGGCCGGAAGCATCATGGTTCCCGGATACAAATACTTGATGTTCAGGAGGAAACGTGGTATATTACTTTTTGTGCGAATATGACCAAAAAACCAAATCAGTCACTTGTTCTAACGGGAGGTGGAAAGCTTGGAAACGGACCGCAGGCTGCAAATATTAAACGCTGCTACAAAATCTTTTGCCCAGTATGGTTATAAAGCGACAACAATGGATTTGATCGCCAAAATGGGCAACGTCGGAAAGGGGACCATTTACAATTTTTTTCGCAATAAAGAAGAATTATTCCATGAAATCATTGCCCGCCTGATTGATGAAATGGAGCAGGTGGCGGAAGCGTCAATGGATCCGGAAGCTTCTTTTTATGCCAATCTGCATTCCGCCCTGTTCAGCATTCTTGAATTCCGCAAAACCCATCAGCTGACGCTTAAATTATTCGAAGAGCAGAAAGAAATGGGAACGCCGGCCGTCAATGACATGGTCGAGAAAATTGAAGAGAAGATCATTGACTACTTGAAAGGAATGCTGGAACGGGCGATACAGGCGGGGAAAATCAAACCGTGCGATCCGGAGTTGACCGCTTTTATCATGTTTAAACTGTATGTCGCCATTATTTTTGACTGGGAAAAACACCATGATTCTCTGTCGAAGGAAGAAATTGCGGAGGCGTTTGAACTGTATTTGTTAAAAGGGCTGCAGAACTGATTTTTCGGCTGGAAAAGGAGGTATTTTAGATGGACAATTTATGGTTCGCGGAAATACGGAGTATTTTACGTTCGCCGAAAAAGCTGATTGAAACGGCAGCCATTATTCTTGTGCCAATTTTATATGCCGGCATGTTTATCTGGTCTTTTTGGGATCCGTACGGGCATCTCGAAAAATTGCCGGTTGCCGTTGTAAATGAAGACAAAGGGGCACAAATGGAGGGGAAACATCTCGCCCTCGGGGATAAGCTCGTCAAAAATTTAAAAGAAAAGGACAGCTTTGATTTTCACTTTGTCGATCAGCAAACGGCGGAGAAAAAACTGAAAGATAACCAATATTATATGATTATAGAGATCCCTGAAGATTTCTCTAAAAACGCAACCACTTTACTGGATAAAAACCCACAAAAATTGCAGTTGAACTATATTCAAAACCAGGCAATGAACTATACTTCTTCCAAAATTGAAGAATCTGCAATGACAAAAATAAAATCGAGCGTTGCGGAACAGGTGACAAAAACGTATGCGGAAGAAGTATTCGGCAAAGTGAAAGAAATGGCAAACGGCTACCGGTCTGCCGGAAACGGGGCAAAAAGCCTTGCCAAAGGAAGCGGCAAACTAAAAGACGGCGCTGTTGTCTTAAGAAAAGGAACGGAAAATTTGTTGACCGGCGCTACCGCCCTGAATGACGGTATCGGCCGGGTCCATAACGGGGCGGCTGATTTAAACAAGGGCGCTTTGAAACTGTATAACGGTTCACGCACGCTCGGCGAAGGGATCGCCCAGGTTGACAGCGGCGCCGTTTCCTTGAAAAACCATTTGGCCCAATTGGCGGCAAGCTCGGTTACTTTTTCAAACGGGCTGTCGGAGGCAAAATCGGGTGCGGATAAGGTAGCAAATGGTTCAAAAACGCTGGCCTCGGGTATGAACCAGCTTGCCTCGGCAAGCGGCCAGTTGCTTGATGCGTCGAAACAGCTTCAAACGGGAGCCGGCAAGGTGGCAGACGGGAGCGACAAATTAAGTAACGGATTAAATAGGGTAAACAGCCAGCTTCCGGCGTTAACGAGCGGCATGAAAGAGCTGCAACAACAGCTGCCTAAAGAGCTTGCAGCGGGCATTACAAGCAAGATGGATGAAAACATGGAGACCAGGCTTACCGACCTTCAGTCGCAAATCGATGCGATGAGCGGTAGCATGTTTGAACAGCAAAAGGCCCAGGCAAAACACCTGCTCAGCCTGCTGCCAGCTGAAACGTATCAGAAGGTTTCCAAACAAATCTTAAGTAATTATACAGATGAAAAGAAACGGGAATTCCAAGACGAGGTCAAAAATAAGCTTTTGGCATCGTTAACCAGCGGGTCTGCATCTTCGCAAGCCGCTTTGCAAAGTCAGATTCAACAGGCGATTAATCCATATTTCAAGAAACTGAACGACGGGCAGCAACAATTGCAAACCGGTATTGACGAACTCGCCAAAGGCGCCAATCGTTTGAATGACGGCGCACAGCAACTTGCAAGCGGCCAAAATGCATTCGTCAAAAACGCAACCATTTTTAATGAAAAACTGCAACAAGCTGCATCCGGCGCAAACAGCCTCGAATCCGGGGCAACGGCGGTTGCATCCGGGCTCGGGCAGCTTTCCGGCGGTTCAGGCCAGCTCGTAAACGGAACGAAACAACTGGCAGACGGTTCAGCAGCGCTCGCAGAAGGGACCGGAAAACTGGCAGAAGGTTCAAATGAATTGAGGAACGGTACACAATCACTTGCGAACGGCTCAAGCGTGCTCGTAAAAGGCACGTCCCAATTATTAAATGGCGCAGCCCAGTTGCAAAGCGGAAGTAAGCAGTTGAACAACGGTGCGGGCAGCCTTGTTTCCGGCACGGGCCAATTAAATGCCGGCGCAGATAAACTGAGCAATAAACTTGGCAAAGCGGCTGACCAGGCCGGGGCTATCAATCCGACCGACGCCACTTATAATATGATGAGCAGCCCGGTCCGGCTGAACCATGATGCTGTGACAAAAGTGCCGAACTATGGTACCGGCCTTGCTCCATATTTCTTATCGCTCGGGCTTTTTGTCGGCGGATTATTGCTGACAATTATCTACAATGTAAAAGACCCGGCAATCATGCCGAAAAACGGGGTAACCTGGTTTCTTGGAAAATTCGGCGTCATGGCACTGATCGGCATCTTACAATCGCTTTTGGCAGATTTCATTCTGCTTGATCTGCTGAAATTGCATGTGCAAAGTGTGCCACTGTTTATCTTTGCAACCATTGTGACGAGCCTGACTTATATGGCGATCATCCAATTTTTGGTTGCGGCATTCGCGAACCCGGGCAGGTACATTGCGATCATCATTTTGATTTTGCAACTGACGACAAGCGCAGGCACCTTCCCGCTTGAATTGATTCCAAAGCCGCTTCAGGCTGTCCATGACCTGATGCCGATGACATATTCGCTGCAAATGTTTAAAGCGGTGATTTCAAGCGGCGATTTCAGTTTCATGTGGCAAAATGCCGATAAGCTTTCGGTCTTTTTTGCGGCGTTTATCTTTCTTTCCCTTCTCTACTTTGTTGTGAAATTTAGACACCTTCATAAGATGGTAGAAAAGGAGGGGGCAGCCTCTCCGATGGAAGCATAAGAGATTTGCTGTGAAAGCGGCAGGACGAAGCCATTTTGGCCGGTCCTGCTGTTTTTTTATGGCTGTATTTGTAAACAGAGCTGCATGCCGGTCTTTGCATCTCAAGCGGCTTGCCGGAAATTGCTGTAAAAGGCAGGTTTCCACCGCTTTTCCATGTGAAGCGATCACAAAGGCAAACCTTTTTCCTAAAACAATGATAAAACTTTCACAAACTTGTCATGAACGGATATAAAAACGCTTTCTGCAGGGGCTTATAATAAGATTAAGGATGGTGTAAAGGAAAGGGTGAGAGAGGTGGGCTACGAACGATTGGCCAGGAAACTGGTGCAGCTTTCGGGAGGCGAGGAAAATATTCAAGCGGTTTTCCACTGTTCAACAAGGCTTCACTTTAACGTCTTTCCGAAAGAAGTCTCCCATCCTCAAGGAATGTGAAGGTGCGAATCGCACCAATGAGTAGGCGGGAGATGAATTTCGGTAGACTTTAGCCAAAGGTTTTGATATTATTAGCGTTATCATAAGTAACAAAACTTTCGGAACGAGAGGGCTAGCTCGGTCAGTTTTCGTTGGCTATAAAAGCAACGATAAGTCGAGAAGCCCCACTTCAATCAAACCGTAAGGTTGATAAGTGGAGGGTAGTTCACTATGGCTTTCCGCTTCATTCGAGTCGGTGATCCCCCGCACCATAGAAATGCCTTTGCAACTGAACAGCGCCACATCGACATTGTATTGGCGCACAGAATGCTCAGCAACAGAACCGACCAGTGAATTGGAACGTTTCCGCAGCACCGGGGTGACCGTTACAGCTGGCGCTTCCTGTTTGGTTTAGGAGCGATGATGGGCATTGCCGAATGGCTTATTTTGACTTTTACAGGGATGAATTGGTTCTCCCTTTTTGCTTTTGTCATTCTCTGGGGAAGCGCTGCCGGATTTGGCGCCCAGGCATTTTACGGTTTGTGGGCGAGTGAATTGTTCCCGACGCGGTACCGCGCGGGTGCACAGGGGTTTATTTATTTCCTCGTCCGGTTCGGGATTGCCATCTGGTCTTTTCTGCTTCCAACCATTATGGACACGCTCAGTTTTAAAGTAGCGGGAATTGTGATGATCGTATTCCTTGTCATCCACTGTATCATCGGAATCGTTCTCGCGCCGTCTACACAAGGAAAAACGCTGGAAGAAATTGAAAAAGAACGGTTCGGCACCGTCCGGGGCGGGGAAAAACCAGCCGTTTCACCGACAACCCCGGCGGAACAGCTGAACCAGTAAAACAAAAAAGGCACAAGTGCGGATCACACTTGTGCCTTTTTAAATGAAAAGATTATCTGTTTTTTGCCCGGCTGACCCTGAGTTCGGGCTGTTTGCTTCCGGCCGGCAACAACGTCATCAGCGAACCTGCGACGATCAGGATAATCCCGACCGTAACAGCCGGCGTAATCGCTTCTCTGAGAAAAATGAGCGCCAAAATCGGCGCCAGTGCAGGCTTAATAAAGAAAACCATTGAAGCCATTGATGCACTCGTTACATCCATCGCAAGGAAGTAAAACGCAAACCCGAGCCCAGTGACAAAAATGCCGATATAAATCAGGCTTGGCAGCGTATGCCATGCAATTCCGCGGAACACGGGCACATTTGCAAATACGCTGAGGCCTATGGAACGCAGCCAGCCCGCAACAAATCCAATTTTCGAAATCAATACAAGCGCAAGAATTTCAATGCTGCCGGTAAAAAAGCTCAAACAGGTTAAAATGACACCATCACATTTAAACTGTTGGCTGCCCTTTCTGCCGACAACACTGTAAAGCGCAAACGTAACCGCCGAAAGAAGCGCAACAATAATGCCGAAAGGGCTTTGGATTTCAAACGGGTTGACGATAAACAAAATTCCGGCTAGGCTGATGCCCAATGCAACCAGCGTCCGCTTCGAAAGACGCTCTTTTAAAAGAAAATGGGCGAGCGGAATAACAAACAGCGGGTTGCAGCTGAACAAAATCGCAACGGTGGAAGCTTTCGTATAAACAATGGCCAATTGGTAAAATGTCATGCTGATCACAACACATAAAAAGCCGGTTACAACAAAAAATAAAAAACTGTCCTTTGTCATGTGAAAATGATATTTTTTCATATGCTGAAACGCCAATGGCGACAAAATAACCGCGCCAATAAAAAAGCGAAGCAGGTTTAATTGAATCGGATGAAACGTACCGGCAACCATTTTTATGGCAATTTCCATCGTGCTGAAAAATACAGCAGACAAAACAATGTACAAAATTCCTTTTTTCATGCTCATTACCTCGATCTCATTAAAATGTTTAAATGGTTATCCGGTCATCTGATGATCAACAAAAAACGGCAGCGCAAATTCCCCTATTCCAGTTTTATTCTATCTCTTATTATAATGCTCTTCCGTTCATAAGGAAAAGGACAACTATGTGAACAATAGAACAAATTGGTGTCTGCCGCCTGAAGAATTCGTTTCCTTCTCCTTTCATCTTATTTTTCCTTCGATTTTCGCTTGTTTCCTCATGGATTTGTTTTGCAGAGGAACGAGAAAGCCCATTAAGGCTTGAGCCTTCAAAACCAGGGAGAAAGGGACAAAGGCTACTATTATGAGCCGACCGTGCTTGTCAATGTCGATAACACAATGGAAATCATGCGCGAGGAAATTTTCGGGCCGGTCCTCCCGATTGCGGTGTTTAAAACGCTTGATGAGGCGATTGAACTGGCAAATGACTGCCAATACGGCCTGACTTCCGCCATTTTCACTTCCAATGTGGATACGATGATGCGCGCCAGCAATGAATTGAAATTTGGCGAAACGTATGTAAACCGTGAAAGCTTTGAAGCAATCCAGGGATTCCACGCCGGGTGGAGAAAATCGGGCGTCGGCGGCGCAGACGGCAAACACGGGCTTGAGGAATACTTGCAAACGCATGTTGTATATGTACAGTATAAATAATCAAAAGCGCCGGCCACCAGCCGGCGTTTTTGATTATCGCAGTCTTTCGATTTCTTTCATGATTTTGTCAGCATCAAAGTCCGCGCTCCCGTCAAAGTCTTTTATAAGCTCGCCGTTTTTATTGACGACATAAAAACTGGTGCCGTGCACAACCTGGTCATTTCCGTCCGATTTAGCGACCGGGTTTTTAAAATTTTTCATCGCAAACTTTTCGATTTTTTTCTGCGAATAGCCGGTAAGGAAATGCCACATGGAAAAATCGCTGTTAAATTGGTTGGCAAATTGTTTCAGCTTTTGTGGCGTATCCACTTCGGGGTCGATGCTGAAAGATACAAGCTCCACATCTTTGTAACCTGCTTTTTTGATTTTCTCCTGCAATTCGCTCATATGCATCGTCATCGGGGGGCACACCGTTTTACAGCTCGTAAAAATAAAGTCGGCCACCCACACTTTCCCCTTTAAATCGCTCAGGCTAAAAAATTTCCCGTTCTGATCCGTAAATTGAAAGTGTTCAACCGGATCCCCCTTTGGCGCACAGGAGGAAAGCGCCGGAAGCAAAAATACGAACAACACGAGAAGTGCAATCTTTCTCTTCAAATCAGCCCCCCCTTTACGGATGTAAGCGTTATTTTGTATGATCATTATAACATGTATTTTCAGTATAAACGGTAAAAACAGAAAAAAGAGGGTGGAAATGGTGAGAAAGTGGATTCTGGCGGGCTTGTTCCTGATGGCCGCCTCGCTCTTTGCCGGATGCGGAAAACAAGAGACGGCGGCTGTAAAACCGGCGAAAATGGTAAAAGTGCAGCTCATCGTTCCCAAAACGGCTGACGCCGGCACAAACATCCCGTTAAAGGCGGTGGTCACACAGGGGAAAGAAAAAGTAGACGATGCAGACGAAGTGAAGTTTGAAATCTGGAAGGAAAATTCGGATAAAAACAGCTCGATGCTGGAAGCGAAGCATGACCAGCACGGCATTTATACCGCAAAAACGGTCATTAAAGAACCCGGCACATATACGGTTCAGGTGCATGTGACAGCGCGGAAAATGCATGTCATGCCTAAAACCGATTTATCCGTAAATTAAAAAAACCGGGCAGCGTGAAGGCGTTTTTTCATGCCTTGCGCTGCCCTTTTTGCTATTCATGGCTTTTCACGTGCAGGCAGTTCGGGCATGTATTGCCGTAGCATTCCGACTGCTCATCGATTTTTTCGCCACATTCTGTGCAATATTTGTCAGGCAGATTTTTGAAAAAATCCAAGATATTTTGTACCATCATCACCACTCCTTGTTATATAACTGTTTAATGTATTTTTAATTGTAATATAACAGTTTTCGAATGTCAATGGCAGAATGGTGAATTTTTGAGGAAAATAGAGAAAAGATCAAAGATTGCCCATGGGCATTCCTTGTTCTATAATGAAAATGAAAGGGATTGCTTTACATTTTGCATAAAGGAGGCGGCACTATGCTGTTTATTGATAACCAGGGTATTACCGACCCGCGCATCAACCTTGCCATCGAAGAATATGCCCTGAAAAATCTCGATATCAATGAAACTTATTTGCTTTTTTACATAAACCAGCCGTCGATTATCATCGGCCGCAACCAAAACACGATCGAAGAAATCAACACGGATTACGTGGACAAAAACGGTGTCATCGTCGTCCGCAGGCTTTCCGGCGGCGGCGCGGTGTACCATGATCTCGGCAACATCAATTTCAGTTTCATCACAAAAGATGACGGCGAGTCCTTCAGCAATTTCCGCAAATTTACCGACCCGGTTGTGCAGGCATTGCGCAAACTCGGTGTAAACGCAGAATTGAGCGGGCGCAATGACATTCAGGTCGGCAACCGGAAAATTTCGGGGAACGCGCAGTTTTCCACAAACGGGCGCATGTTCAGCCACGGCACCCTGATGCTCAATTCAGAACTTGATAAAGTCGCACAGGCTTTAAAGGTCAAAAAAGAAAAAATCGAATCAAAAGGGATCAAGTCAGTGAGGAGCCGCGTCGCCAACATCTCCGAATTTCTCGACCGCCCGATCTCCATGCCGGCATTCAGGCAATTGCTTTTGGAAAACATTTTCGGCGGCAAGGACATACCAGAATATAAGCTGACCGAAAAGGATTGGGAAAAAATCCGCCAAATTTCAAAAGAGCGGTACCAGACATGGGAATGGAACTATGGAAAATCGCCAAAATTCAATCTCCGCCATTCCCGGCGTTTTCCGGCGGGAACGGTCGATGTGCGCCTTGAAGTGAACAAAGGGATCATCGAAAACTGCAAAATTTACGGCGATTTTTTCGGCATCGGGGAAGTAAAGGATATAGAAGAAAAGCTGGCCGGCTGCCGTTATGAGCGCGCCGGCATTGAAAAAGCGTTGGAAGGCACAGATATCCGGCATTATTTTGGCAACATAACGAAAGAAGACTTTATCAGCCTCATCTATTAAGAACACACAAATTCCCGGGTTCCAATCGGCAATCCGGGAATTTGTATTGAAATATTTTAATTGTTTTTATATAATAAACGGGTAGAATGAATGATTGTTCACTCAGAAAGGGGAGGGAGAAATTGAATTTACCGTCCAGTTTAAAAAAGACGGCGGAAACAAACGCGGACAAAACAGCTTATATTTTTATGGACCAGCCTGTTACGTACAAGGAGCTTGACACGGCCGTTTCAAAGTTTGCGGACGGGCTGAAAAAACTCGGGCTCAAAAAAGGGGATCATATGGCTCTTCTGCTTGGCAATTCACCGCAATTTATTATTGCCTTGTACGGGGCGATGCGGGCTGGCGTGACCACGATACCGGTCAACCCGATTTACACGCCGGAGGAAATCCGCTACATATTGGATAACGGCGATGTGAAAGCAGTTGTGGCGCTTGATTTATTTGCACCGTATGTGGATAAGATCGATGCCCGGCTGCCGAAAGTGGAGCATTACATCATTTGTGAAACCGATCCGGCAAAAGCGGGAAAATATACGCACCCAAAATTGAAATCGTTTTCACAAATACTGGCGGAAAGTTCGCCGTCCGTTGAAGAAGTGCCGCTTTCTGAAGGGGATACGGCGGTTATTTTGTATACGTCCGGAACGACCGGAAAGCCAAAGGGGGCGATGCTTACGCATAAAAATTTATATTCAAATGCGAGCGATATCGGCTCCTATTTGAAAATGAGCGCGGATGACCGGGTCATTACGGCTTTGCCGATGTTTCACGTTTTCTGCCTGTCGGTTGCTGTGAATGCGCCGCTCATCAGCGGGGCAACGCTGCTCATATTGCCGAAGTTCAGCCCGAAAGAAGTGTTCCGGGTGGCAAGCCGCTACAAAGCAACGATATTTGCCGGCGTGCCGACGATGTACAATTATTTGTTCCAATATGAAGGCGGGGATCCGAAAGACTTCGCCACGCTCAGGCTATGCATCTCGGGCGGCGCTTCGATGCCGGTTGCGCTTCTGAAAAACTTTGAAAAAAAATTCAATGTGCTCATTTCGGAAGGATACGGATTGTCGGAAGCCTCCCCGGTTACCTGCTTCAATCCGCTTGACCGCCCGCGCAAACCGGGATCGATCGGCACCAATATTGTCCATGTTGAAAATAAAGTCGTGGATGAGCTTGGAAATGAGGTTCCTGCCGGCGAAGTTGGCGAATTGGTTGTACGCGGGCCGAACGTGATGAAAGGATACTATAAAATGCCGGAAGAAACGGCAGCTGCGATCCGGAACGGCTGGCTGCATACCGGCGACATGGCGAAGATGGATGAAGAGGGTTACTTTTATATCGTGGACCGCAAGAAAGATATGGTTATTGTCGGCGGTTTTAATGTGTATCCGCGCGAAGTGGAAGAAGTGCTTTACGACCATCCGGATGTCGTGGAGGTAGCTGCAGTGGGCATCCCTGACCCAAATCAGGGGGAAGCCGTGAAAGTATACGTCGTATCGAAAAACAAAAATCTGACGGAACAGGAATTGCTCGATTACTGCAAAGAACGGCTTGCCAAATACAAAGTCCCGAAAGAAATTGAATTTCTGGAAGAGCTTCCGAAAAACACAACCGGGAAAATTTTGCGCAGGTCTTTAAAAGAACAATTGCAAAAACAATCGGCCCGGCCATAAAAAATTGGGCTACGGAAAAGCCAAAGGCGCACGGTTTTCTGGAAAAATTGCAATATGGAAGTAGGGACTGCTGAAAACGATTAAAAAATCGGCAGTAAACAGCAAAAAAAGCATGCAAAGCCAATCAGAATAAATCCGCCGCGGAACGGGAATCCGCTCGAAAAAGCCCAAAAGAAACGGCGGGACACCACCATTCATCGTGTCCCGCCGTTTTTTTATTGCATCTTTCTTGATAAACAACACTTTTTCAGTGCCCTTCTGAACGAAAAGCCAGATTTTTGGCATCTTGTTAGAAAAACAGACAAGGCGTATAATAGGAAAATATAAGAATATTGGATTATCATTTCAAAGCTGGGGGGATAAAAGTTGGAAGCAGCATCCATGGTGGAGGAAAAAACAGGCAGTTTTAAACCCGGGCTGCAGGCAGGCGCAAGCATTGCGATCGGATACTTTCCCATTGCGCTCACATTCGGCCTGTTGTCTAAAACAACCGGCCTGACATTGATAGAGACTGTGCTGATGAGCCTGATTGTTTATGCCGGCGCCAGCCAGTATATGGGTTTAAGTTTGATTGCTGCCGGCACAAGCCCGTTTGTCATTATCCTGACCACCTTTGTCGTCAACATCCGCCATTTTCTCATGACTGCCGCTTTGAGCCAAAAAGTGGAAGAACCAAGCAAATGGAAACGCGGATTGTTTGCGTTCGGCATTACGGATGAAACTTTCTCGGTGCTCGCCACACGGAACGGAAAAATACCGATCGGTTACGGATTTGGCGTCACTTTTATCGCTTATGCCAGTTGGGTAGTGAGCTCCGGGATCGGGTATGTAATCGGAGCCAATCTGCCGCAATTTTTGCAGGCAAGCATGACGGTTGCCTTATATGCGATGTTTATTGGCCTCCTTGTCCCGTCTTTGAAAAAAAGTGTGAAAGTCCTTTTCCTTGCCGCCCTTTCAGCAGCGTTCAACAGCATTTTTACCGGTTACGGCGTCATGGAGGAAGGCTGGTCCATCATCGTATCCACTTTGTTGTCGGCTTTTTTGGTCGAAATGGCGGAAACATACAAACGGAAAAAGCAGGTGAAAGAAAAATGAACACCATCCTCCTCGTGATTATCGGCATGGGCATCGTAACGTTTTTGCCGCGGATGCTGCCGCTCGTCCTTTTGCAAAACAAAACGCTGCCGCCATTTTTGGAAGGCATTTTAAAAAATGTTCCGTACGCCATTTTAGGCGCCTTGATTTTTCCAAAAGTGTTTTTGATCCAAAAAGATCCGCTGTTCGGGGTAATCGGCGCGGGAACGGCCATCCTCCTCGCGTTCATCGGCGCGAATGTCATCATTGTCGTGCTCGGGGCGATTGCGGTGTTGAGCTTTTATTCTTTTCTGTTTTAAGACAAAGCCGTATTGGCTGTTCTAAATGCCTTTTTCCTTGGCTACATATATAGAAGAGGACAAGGAAGGAGTGCATGTGGAGTGAAGATGAAGTGGGCGCTGTGGGCGATTGCGGCATACATCCTGTTCGGCCTTTTGATGTACTGGTATTTGTTTTATTACGCCGATGCTGCTCTTCCCGCCCAATATAAAGGGACAGCCGCAGATCCCGCTACTTTTATGAGCGGCCGCCAATTGTTTTTAAGCGAAGCATACGCAAAAATCAGGAATCTGCTTTTTTTCCTATCCGTGCCGTATGAATGGCTGTTTTATTTTTTGGTACTTGTGCTTGGCATTTCCAAAATGTTTGAAAAATGGGCAGCGGCAGTTTCACGCATCCGCCTCATTCAAACCGCGGTTTATTTCTTTTGGTTTTCGCTTGCATCCTTTTTGTTTACCTTTCCGTTCGGTTATTTGTCCCATCGTTTTTCAAAAGCGTACGGCATTTCCACCCAAGATTTTGCAGGATGGATGAAAGATGAACTGACCGATTTCTGGGTAAACTTTGCCATCATGTTTGCTGTCGTCGCGGTATTGTACGCCTTGATGAAAAAATTCGGGCGGAAATGGTGGCTTCCGGCCTGGCTGCTTTCCATTCCTTTTACGGTATTCATGATGTTTATCCAGCCGGTCGTGATTGACCCGCTGTATAACGATTTTTATCCGTTAAAAGATAAGGCGCTGGAGGCGAAAATTCTGGCGCTTGCGGAAAAAGCACAGATTCCCGCTGATCATGTGTACGAAGTGAATATGTCGGAAAAAACAAACGCCCTGAATGCTTACGTCACCGGCATCGGTTCCAACTCAAGAATCGTACTCTGGGACACGACCCTCAACCGTATGGATGATAAAGAAATTTTATTTGTGATGGCACACGAGATGGGGCATTATGTAGAAAAACATATCTACTTCGGCATCGCGGGCTATATTTTGATGATGCTCATCGGGCTGTGGCTGATTGCCAGGTGGATGAATGCGGTTGGGCGGTGGAAAGAAAGCGGGCGGTGGATGTCCGGGATTTCCAGCATCAGCTCGCTGCCTTTATTTTTGCTCATTTCCTCGGTTCTCCTTTTTGCGTCAAGCCCGCTTACCAACTGGGCATCGCGCTACCAGGAGATGCGGGCGGACCGTTATGCCGTACAGATGACGCATGATAAAAAGTCCGGGGTTGAAACGTTCCAAATTTTAACAAAAGCGGGTTTAAGCGAAGTCAATCCGCCGCTTCTCGTCAAAATATTTCGCTATGACCATCCGACAATACTGGAGCGGATCCGCATGCTGGAAGAATAAGGAATACTGAAAGTGCAGCAGGCGCGGCCTGTTCCGGGCAAAAATCTTTTGGCCGCGCCCTGCACCTGCCATTTTTATGCAAAACCTGAATCCGTGACGAAAATATAACAAACGCCGTTAATAGGTAGATTTCCCAAGAGTAAGGATATAGTGGTGTCCGACTATTCGATAAATGCACTTTTAGTGATTCAGTATGTAAAAATTTCCTTGTTTCATTCGTTTTTGTGCACGCCGAATAAATCTGCAAAATTCCATTTTTGCAAGTTTTCGTTTTTTATTTCCTTTTTCCTAGTAGTCTATTGATCGGGATGTTTAGTAAAAGGCTTGATACAAACGAGTAAAGACCGGTAACCATTTGTTGGTCTCCGCGACTTTTAATTTCCATTGCCGGCCACGG
>Ga0207807_1000087_pt1 | contig 25692 bp, 14 predicted proteins | sample HigsolmetaGSP15D_FD_184843 | JGI IMG/M metagenome (GOLD analysis project Ga0207807, IMG submission 184843) | High solid enriched microbial communities from the Joint BioEnergy Institute, USA - SP1-5-D (SPAdes) | ecosystem: Engineered > Bioreactor > SSF (Solid state fermentation) > Aerobic >... | reverse complement strand
CGCAATCTTAGAATTGTTGAGAAAAGGATTGGAAAAATAACTTTGGCTAAAGCCAACCGAAATTCATCTCCCACCTACTCATTGGTGCGATTCGCACCTTCACATTCCTTGAGGATGGGAGACTTCTTTCGGAAAGCCGTTAAAAACCGGACGGACGATTATCATGCAATTTTGTTTGAAACCCGTCTGCTCGGGCAAAAAGCGGTGTGCATCAGTGGCGAGGAAGCAGTCAAAATGTTTTATGACCCGGAAAAATTCAAACGAAACGGGGCTGTGCCGAAACGTATTCAAAAAACGTTGTTTGGCGAAAATGCGATCCAGACGCTCGATGGAAAAGAGCATCTCCACCGGAAAGCGCTGTTTTTATCGCTGATGGGGCCGGATGCGCAGCAGCATTTGGCATAAATGGTCCGGGCAGCATGGGAAGCGCGCATCCCCGAATGGGAGCAAAAAGACCGTATTGTTTTGTTTGACATCCAACATGTAAAAAAGAAAACGCCTGCCAGTTGATGGCGGGCGTTTTCTTTTTTTCTTAATCGTCGCTTCCCAAAATGCCGAGAATTTGCAAAATGTAAATAAACAGGTTGATAAAATCAAGGTACAGGCTTAAAGCCAAAAGCGGGACCATTTCCTCGGAAATGCCATGGTGCTTCATTTGGTTAAAGTCAAAAACAACATACAGGGAAAAAACAATCGCGCCAATGAAGGAGTACGCGAGCATCCCGGTTGAGGTTAACGGGCTGAAAATGCTGAATATTCCGATGAAGATCAGCGCCAACAATGCGACAAGCAATGCGGTGCTTAAAAAGCCAAGATCCCTCTTGGTAACGGCCCCAATAACACCCATCACGGCAAAAATGCCGAACGTGGAACCAAAAGCGAGCAGGACGACCTCAGCACCGGCCTGGGATGCATAATAAGCTACAATCGGATATGTCGTAATACCGGAAATAAAGGTGAAAGCATAAACGAACATATACCCGACGCTCTTTTTCCTTCTTAACCAGAAAGCGGCGATGACCATTGCAATTTCTGCAACCATCAGCGGCATCATAAGCGCAGGCGGAATGAATCTCCCCGTATATAAACCCGCCGTTGCAAACAGCAGTGAAACGGCAAAGACGCCAAGCACTTTCTGGAATACAGACCTTGATTGTATGGCCTCCATAAAATCCCTCCTTTGTTTTTCTTATTACTATTATATTTTCACATCGCCTCTGATTTCAATCTTTCCGTCCCATTTTAAAAAATTTTGCGAATGCCCTTGACAAAAATAGGTGGAACATTTAAAGTGTATTTAAACTAAATAATATTTAAAATTCTTATCCAGAGAGGTGGAGGGACTGGCCCCTTGAAGCCTCGGCAGCGGTCTTTTTTAAAGAACTGTGCCAATTCCAGAAAGCAATTGCTTGAAGATAAGAAGAGCGGACGGTTCTGTTTTGCAATCCATACCTCTTCTTATTGCCGAAGAGGTTTTTTTTAATGGGCCCATGCAGCTAAAAGCAATTTCTTTCTGCGCACAGCAGCTGTTTTAAAAAATATGCAGAAAGAGGGAATCATGATGACAAAAACATTAACAAAAGCGCCGTACAGGGCAGACATTGTCGGAAGCTTTTTGCGCCCGGCCCGGTTGAAGAAAGCGCGGGAAAAATTTGCAGCGGGAACCATCCCGGCCGAAGACTTGCGTGCAATAGAAGATGAAGAAATCCGCCGCCTGGTCGACAAACAAATTGAAGCCGGCCTCGAAGCGGTAACGGACGGAGAATTCCGGCGGAGGTTCTGGCATACAGATTTCATGGAACATTTAAACGGGGTAAAAGGATACGTGCCGAACCATGGATACCGGTTTGTCGGCATCGAAACGGAAGCTTATGACGTCCGGGTAACCGGAAAAGTCTCCTTTAACCCGGACCATCCGCACATAAAAGATTTTATTGCGCTGAAAGAAATCGCCGGGGACAGGGCGGTTGCGAAAATGACTATTCCAAGCCCGAATCAGTTTTTCAATGCGGGAATCCGCAATGAAGACATTTACCCGGATCTTGAAGAATACGCAAATGATATTATCCAAACTTACCGGGATGCGATCAAAGCTTTTTATGATGCCGGCTGCCGCTACTTGCAGCTGGATGATGTTTATCTTGCCGGCCTGTGTGCACCGAAACTGCCGTTTGCAGACAGTGAGCTCGAAAGGGAAAGATTGATTGATCTCGCTTTACATGTAGCAAACAGCGTACTGGAAGACAAGCCGGATGATCTGACCATCACAACCCATCTGTGCCGCGGCAACTACCAGTCGAAATGGGCTTTTGAAGGTCCGTATGATAAAATTGCCCCGAAAATCTTTGCAAATGAAAAAGTAGACGGGTTTTTCCTTGAATACGACGATGAGCGTTCCGGCGGGTTTGAACCGTTGAAATACATTCCGGAAGGCGGGCCGAAAGTCGTGCTTGGCATTTTTACATCGAAAAAGGGAGAGCTTGAAGATAAAGTGCTGATCAAAAACCGGATTCGGGAAGCATCCAGGTATGTACCGCTCGAACAGCTTTGCATCAGCACCCAGTGCGGCTTCTCCTCCACCCACCACGGCAATCTTTTAACAGAAGAGCAGCAGTGGGACAAAGTAAAATATATTGTGGATACCGCAAAGGAAATTTGGGGATAAACCGGGAAAACCCGCTGGGGCAGCCAGCGGGTTTTTTATCATGATGGAGGCACGAATCCCTTTCCTGTCTGCTTGTTCATGATCGAAGCACACAGCCCTTGCTTTAATGCGAATGCTGGGCACGGTTGACATTCCCCCGAACCCCGTGTGCGTGGGCTGCTTCTTCAGCCGGCGATTTAATGAAAAGCGTAATCGCAAAAGAGACCAGGCAGAGAATCGTGATCGCATGGAATGTCGGCATAAAGCCCCCGAGAAGGGAAGCGATGACCGATCCGGATAATGCGCCGATGCCGAAGCCTTGGTAAATCACTGAATAATTGGCGCTTTGATTTTTCAGGCCGAAGAAGTCTGAAATAATAGCCGGAAATACGGTGACATTTCCGCCGAAACCGAAAGCAATCGCAGCAACACAGATAAAGAACAGGGCGAAATTTAAGTGGGCATAGCTCAAAATGGAAACCGCAACGGCCGTCGCGAGCAGCGTCCCTGATACCACTTTCATTCTTCCCACATGGTCTGATAAACCGCCGAGAACGAGCCGCCCGATGGTGTTAAAGACGGCAATCAGCGCCACTGCATTGCTGGCCGTCGCAACATCCAGCCCGACAAGCCTCGTGCCGATGTCTTTAACAAGGCCGATCAGATATAAACCGCTCATACACGCCGTGAAGAACACGATGAATAAGAGGTAAGCTTGTTTCGTTTTGAGCATTTCTTTGATGGTAAAATCTTTTCCGGCCGGCTGTTTGGACACAGTACCGGATGTGGTTGTATTTTCTGCTTCTTTCAAGAGGAAAGATCCGCCGGTGATCATGGCAATTGCAATCACTCCCCAGCAAAGAAAAGCCTGTGTGACACCAAACGAACTGAGGACGGCACCGTTTACAAACTTAAATACCAGGCTGCCGGTCCCGTATGCCCCGACGGAGATGCCTGAAACGAGGCCTTTTTTATCCGGAAACCATTTCATTAAATTGGATAAAGTCGTGATATAAGCTGTCCCGTCTGCATAACCGACAATAAGGCCTGCCAACAGATAGAGCATCCAAAGTGAAGGTGCAAATGAACTCAAGATTAATCCTGCGCCAAGCAAAATGCCGGAAAAAGCAACCAAGCGGCGCAGCCCCCATTTTGCCTGCAATTTTGTCGCAAACAATGTCGATACTGCAAGTGCCAGGCTTAAAATAGAAAATGTCGTCGATACTGCACTCAATTGCCACCCGAATTTATCAACAAGCGGCTGGTTAAATAAACTCCATGTATAAACAGTCCCAAGCCCCATTTGTACAATCATCGTCCCCAATACAATCAGGCTGCGGTTTGCTTTTTGTTCTAACATGTCCGGTTCCTCCCGTTTCTTCTGTCCTTTTCTACAGCTCAAATTATAGTACGAAAATAAGGAGGGAACGCATTTTCGGAACGAGAATGCTTTAAAAAGGAATAAACGGTATACAAAAAGGAATGGACGGCATAGGAACAAACTGCTTCCTTAAACTTTCCCGCTACATGTCCATTCAAGATGGCATATGGATAGAAGCAGACATGCCAATTTTTACGCGCAATCCTCCTGAAAAACGGTATTACCAGAAGCAGGCCATGCCCGCTTTTTCGGCGTAACACCTTGAAGGATGGCATATCGGAAAGCAGGCATTCTAACTTTTCACGTGCGAACGACCGCAGTGCACAAAACAGACCATGCTTATTTTGTCACGCCCGTCCCGGAAAAACAGGAAAAGCCGGCATGCACTTTTCGTGTTCATGCCGGTCGCTTTTCCTCCATGGCTGGGCGTTTTCGATTAAAAATGCATCAACGCTTTAAACTGTTTCACATTTCTTCTGCTTACCGGAATTTCCGCATCCATCCCGTTTAAGCGGAGCAAATACGTTTGATTGAACCACGGCACAATTTCCCGGATTTTTGTTAAATTCACAAGATAAGACCGGTGGCAGCGAAAGAAAAGATCCTCAGGCAAAAGAGACTGGAACTCGGATATCGCCATGGGCATTTCAAACGTTTCCTGTTGTGTATAAACAAGCGTGATTTTTTCCTGAGCGGCGCAGTAAAAAATATCGTTTGCATCCGCCACAATAATTTTCTCGCCCTTGCGCAAATTCACCCGCTCTTTCCGGTGAAGCCCGCCATTTCGCGGCACAGCCCCTTCTTCTCCCGGCAATGGATGCTCTCTTTTATACGCAGCCTCAAGCCTTTTCAACATGGCGGCAATTCTTTTTTCTTCATATGGTTTTAAAATATAATCAAATGCTTCCAGTTCAAAAGCCTGTACGGCGTGTTCCTTATAAGCCGTTGTAAAAATAATATACGGTTTATGCGCAAATTTGCTGATGCTTCCTGCCAGCAGCATGCCGTCCAGGGAAGGAATATTAATATCAAGAAAAATCGCATCTGTTTCATGTTCCTGTAAAAATTTCAGCACATCCAGCCCGTCTTCAAAACAATCGGTAATCTCAATCCCGCTGTACGTTTCAATCAAATACGCCAGTTCTTCACGTGCCGGTATTTCGTCTTCCACTATAATGGCTTTCATATTCTCCCACCTTCGGAACCTCAAAATAAACTTCTGTTCCGGGATTCAGCCTTCTGATGGCCAGGCCGTCTCCGTAAATCAGTTTGACACGGCGATGGACATTATAAAGGCCAATCTGTGTGACCGGCATATTATCCTGGTAAACATGCTCAATCACTTCTTCCGGAATGCCTGCCCCTGTATCCGCCACACTGATGCGGACTTTATTTCCCACCTCCTTGACGGAGATTTTTACGATCCCCGGCCCTTTTACTTTTAAAATCCCATGGTTGATTGCATTTTCCACAAGCGGCTGGATAATCAGGCTCGGGATCAGCACGGATACGGCGTCAATCTCATATTCAACCTGCAGGCGGCTGCCGAATCTCGCTTTTTCAATCTCAATATAGTCGCGCACCTGCTGCAGTTCTTTATTGATATCAATAAAATCATCAGCCAATTCAAGATTATAGCGCATAAAACCGGATAAGTTCATGATTAATTTTCTTGCTTTATCGGGATTTCTGCGGGTCGTGGAGGCAATCGCATTTAACGCGTTAAACAAAAAATGCGGGTTGATTTTTGTCTGGAGCGCCTTCCACTCCGCTTTATTGGCTTCTTCTTTGATTTCTTCGATGCGCGAAATTTCCATGAGCGTCGAAATCATCTGGGCAAGGCCGATTGCCATTGTCTGCAGGGAGTAGGTGATTTTGTTCGCTTTTTTATAATAAATTTTCAATGTGCCGGTGACTTCATCCCGCTCCTTTAACGGAATAATCAGCAGGCACTGGATCTGCGGGGTCTGCTGGTCCTGGATATGGTTGCGGATCGTAATTTCCCCGCTTTTGATCGCAGTTTTTGTCAGATCACTAATAATTTCATGGCCGATCTGGTACCTTTCCTGTCCGAAGCCGACATAAGCCAGGATTTTTTTCTTATCGGTGATGGCAACTGCATCGGCGCGGATCTCATTTTTAATGATGGCGCAGATTTTTTCCAACGATTCTGCATTGATGGCGCGGAAATACGGCATGGTTTTATTGGCAATATCAAGCGCCAGTTTTGCCTGTTTTGCCGCCACAAATTCCTTCTCGCCCTCCACGCTCTTAATCAGCAGGACAATCAATCCAATATTGACGTCGCCCGCGATCATCGGGAAGGCAATTTTGGACACAATATCCACCCCGGTGCTGAACGGGTGGGCAAAAACAAGAATCAAAAGCATCGTTAATATTTCACAAAACATCCCGGCTGCGATCCCGACGAACCAGCGCCAGGAATTTTTCACTTTCCTGCTGATCAGGCCGGAAATGACGCCGGCTGTAATACTCGTAATCAAGCACGGCACGGAGGTAACCCCGCCAATATCTATTAAATAACGGTGCAACCCGGAGACGATGCCTGTGATAATGCCAACCCACGGGCCGAACAGGATGCCGCCGGATACGATGGCAATAATCCGCACATTGACAAGGGACCCGTCCACCTTAATGCCCGAGTAAGTCGCAAAGATTGCAAAACTGCAAAAGACTGCAGTGATAAAACTCAATTCAAAAACAGACGGCTGCTCCTGTTGAAAGATTTCTTTAAAACGCGGAACTCTCGTGATAAAAAATAAGCAGGTTAATAAAAGGGCAGCCCTCTCAAATATTTCCAGCAGCATTTCAAATGACGTTTCCACCGTGCTACCTCCCTCGCGAATGCCGGAAACCGCCCCTTTAAGGCCGGGCCTGGCGCCTGTTTTTTCATGTTTCCTAACTCCAGTTTACTCGATTCCCCGCGCAGTTGGTATGAAATTTAATGGAATTTATGGCGGCGGTTTTTTGTAAACGCAGAAACCCCGTTCTATATAGAAGACACCGGCTGAAAAATGCCGGGAAAACGCTGCAAACGCGGGCTGTGCAACAGGATGCTCAAACGCATCGAACGGCAAAAAAAATTGCAGGCATCCCCTCCCGCAATCTTTCAGCCGTTTTCCGGCGCGCTTTACCCCCAATCCTGTGACAAATCATAAGCAAGCGGCGTTTCAATGATCTTTTTCACTTCAGCGGGATCATCCGTTTTGCCCAGCGCCCACATTAGTTTCGGCACGATCGCTTCCGTATTCATATCCCCGGAAACAATCACCGGATATTGCGCGACTTTTCTTCCGACTTCATACAAATACAAATCATGCCCTTCTTCCAAGCATTGCGTCGAAATCATAACAACAATCCCGGCATCGGTCAATTCCTTGATTTTTGGCAGCAAATTGCGCCCTTCAAACGGCACCCCGCCGTTCCCGAAACTTTCAATGATCACCCCGCGGTAATGTTCCTTTAAAAAATCAAAAATCTCCGGCTTTGTGCCCGGGTGCAATTTTAAAAGAAAGACATCCGGTGACAGGCTTGTCTCAATATGAAACGGCTGCTCCGGCGGTTGTGGCCTCCAATGATAATGCACCTCGTCCCCTGCTACATAAGCCACATACGGATGATTGATGCTTTCAAACGCATCGTAGCTTTTCGTCCGCATTTTCACCGCCCTTGTGCCCATGATCACGCGCCCGTCAAACACGACAAAAACGCCGCCAATCTCCTCGCAGGCAAAGCGGAGGGCGTTGAAAAGATTTTTCTTGGCATCGGTCTTTTTAAAACTGATCGGCACCTGCGAACCCGTCAGCACAACCGGCTTATTCAGGCCCTGCAGCATATACGACAAGGCTGCCGACGTATATCCCAATGTATCCGTTCCGTGTGTAATCAAAAAACCGTCATACTGTTCATAATGTTCCGCAACTGCTTTTGCAATCTGCACCCAATGTTCCGGCTGCATGTTTGTGCTGTCGCGGTTCATTAATATCTTTGCGGTGACATCGGCAGACAAAGCAGCATGCTGAAAATATTTCAGCAAGTCTTCTCCCGAAAGCCCAGGTTTCAGCCCTTCATCCCCCTCAACGGAAGCAATGGTCCCGCCTGTTGCCAAGAGCAAAATTTTTTTCATTTGTGCCACCTTCATTTCTAACTGTCTCGGAAACCAATATAGCTTATTATATGATTTTTGCGGTTCCCGTTCAATTTTTTGTCTCGCCTCTAAAAGCTTTTTCAAACATGCCTATGTTTTTGATACGGGCGGGCCAAAAACGTTATCTCTGCCTCCAGTACCATTCGCCCTTTCCAAAAGCCTTGATGGTTCATATTCTGTTAGAAATGTACGTCATCAATTAATGAGGGAGTGGGGAGTTTGAGCCCGAATTTAGAAAAGTTTGTTGACCGCCTGCCGCTCGCGGAAAAAATCCGGCCAGTGCGGGAAGAGGGCGGGATCGCATATTATGAAGTCACAATGGAAGAATTTCGGCAAAAGCTGCACCGGGATTTAAGGCCGACAAGGTTATGGGGGTACAACCGCCGCTTTCCCGGGCCGCTTTTTGACGTGCCGCACGGGAAAAAGATACGGGTGAAATGGACGAATCATTTGCCGCAAAGACATTTTCTCCCGATTGACCCCACCATCTTAGACGGGATGGGAACGGACTTTCCGGAAGTGCGGACCGTCGTGCATCTCCATGGCGGGGAAACCAAACCGGACAGCGACGGCTATCCGGAAGCCTGGTTTACGCGCGATTTTAACGAAACCGGGCCGGCATTCAAAAATGAAGTTTATGAGTATTCAAACAAACAGCGCCCCGCCACTTTGTGGTACCATGACCATGCGATCGGCATTACGCGCCTCAATGTGTATGCAGGCCTGGCCGGCATGTATATCATTCGCGATCAAAAAGAAAAGGCTTTCCATCTGCCATCCGGCAAATACGAAATTCCGCTGCTTCTCACGGACCGGACTTTTAACAATGACGGTTCCCTTTTTTATCCGCGCCAGCCGCAAAATCCGGGGCCCGGAACACCGGATCCATCCGTCGTGCCGTTTTTCCTCGGCGATACGATTCTTGTAAATGGAAAGGTATGGCCCTATTTGGAAGTGGAGCCGCGAAAATACCGGTTCCGGATTGTCAATGCGTCCAACACGCGGGCCTATCAGTTGTACCTTGATTCCGGCCAGGCTTTTTACCAGATCGGCACGGACGGCGGGCTGCTAAGGCGGCCGGTGCAAGTCGGAAATCTGGCACTGGAACCGGCAGAACGGGCGGATTTGATCCTTGATTTTTCCGAATATGCCGGGCAGACGATTTTACTAAAAAATGACCTCGGTCCAAATGCCGATCCGGCCGACCAAACCGGCGATGTCATGCAGTTTCGGGTCGTGCTGCCGGTTTCCGGAGAAGACACAAGCCGCATTCCGCCGTCCTTGTCTTCTATCCCGGTTCCTTCCAGCCAAAACGTGAGCACCATCCGCCATTTAAAACTGACCGGTGCAACCGATTCATACGGGCGCCCGCTATTGCTTCTGGACAAAAAAAGATGGATGGATCCGGTGACGGAAATGCCAAGGCTCGGCACAACTGAAATCTGGTCGCTTGCCAATACAACGGCTTTTACCCATCCGATCCATATCCATCTTGTCCAGTTTCAAATTTTGGACCGACGCCCATTTGACTTGGACTTGTATAACGAAACGGGCCAAATTGTATATACCGGCCCTGCGACCCCGCCGGAACCGAATGAACGCGGATTTAAAGATACCGTTGCCGCACCGGGCGGGCAAATCACCCGCGTCATGATGCGGTTTTCCCCGTATGCCGGCGACTACGTATGGCACTGCCATATTCTCGAACACGAAGACTACGATATGATGCGCCCGTTCCAAGTCATCGATCCGGATCTCCCAGAGTCAGACAGCCCCCTTTCGGATTAAAGGCTGCTAACAAACGAATGAAGCCCAACTGGTTTGCAAGGCCTTGAACGGACGGGGATTTACGAATCGCTTTTTGAATAAATCAAGCCCGAAACCCCGGTTTCCCGGATAAATCGTAATAGAATGCCATTTATCCGGGAGCCAAAAAACCGGCAATTAAAAAAATTGTCACATGCAATTTTGGCCATCGTCTGTTATACTAAAAATGGAAAGCGGATTCATTCCGTTATTTTTTTGCTGTATATATACTACTTGACCAAATCATTCATTTGGTCAAAAAAGGGAGGGGGTTGCAATGGCAGACAGGAAAAAGCTGATTGTGGAAGCAGCTGCGAAATCTTTTTCTGAATTCGGCTACAAAGCGACTACAATGGACCATGTAGCAAGAAGTGCAGGCGTCGGCAAAGGTACAATTTATACTTTTTTTAAAAACAAAGAAGAACTGCTTCAATATATTATGGAAAGCCTGATTGTCGAAATGAAGCATTCAGCCGAAGAAGCGATCGATGAGCGTTATTCTTTTCCCGAAAACGTCCATCATGTGCTGTACCAGTTGCTGGAGTTCCGGTTTAAACATCAGCTCGCCATCAAATTGTACGAGGAAGTCAATCTTGGCACACCCGAAGTAGTGGATGCCCTTCATCATGTGGAAGAATCCATTCTGAACTATATCAGCCAGTACATCGGGGAGGCGGTGCAAAAGCGGGACATTTATCCATGCGATCCGAAACTAACTGCATTTATTATGTTTAAAATGTATATTGCCCTGATTTTTGACTGGGAGAAAAATCATCCTCCCCTGTCCAAAGAAGAGATTTCTAAACTGTTTGAACTTTATTTTTTTAAAGGTTTATCGGCAGGCAGCCATGTGTGCTCATGATTGTAAATGGCATCATCTACACGCCAAAACGTTTCTCAATGCTTGCTCCTGGCTTTTTTCGGCTGCGTTCGAAAGATGGGGACAAGCGTTAGCATGTTTCTTAAAGTTACTCCTGATTTTTTTACCCAAAAATGATTCGATGACCAATTTAGTCATCTGTTTACGGAGGCATTCAAAATGAATGGCTATACTTTATTTGGAAAAGAACTGAAACAAATCATTCGCCAACCGAAAATCCTGATTCCGCTCATTGCCGTCATTTTGGCGCCGGTCCTGTATGCCGGCATGTTTCTCTGGGCGTTTAAAGATCCGTATGCCAAAATGGACCAGCTGCCGGTTGCGGTCGTCAACCAGGACCAAGGCGCAAAAATGGATGGACAGCAGCTTACACTCGGAAAAGATCTGGTCTCAAACTTAAAGAAAAGCGACGCCTTTGATTTTCATTTTGTATCGGAACAGCATGCAATGGACGGGCTTCGTAACCGCCAATACTATATGGTGATCAAAATTCCGGAAAGTTTCTCAAATAACGCCACCACTTTATTGGACAAAAATCCGGAAAAACTCCAGCTTCAGTACATGCCAAATGACAGCTACAACTTCCTGTCCAGCCAGATTGGCGAAACGGCTATGCGGAAAGTAAAAGAAAAAATGGCGAACGAAATTTCAAAAACGTATGCGGAATCGGTTTTTCAAACGGCCGAAAAAATGGCGGGCGGTTTTAAAACTGCAAGTACCGGGGCCGCCAAACTCAACGAGGGCGCCGGCAAACTTGATAACGGCGTCACGGTGTTAAAACAAGGGTCGGGGCGGTTGCTTTTTGGGGCTGCTTCATTGCAAAATGGCAGCACAAAAGTACACAACGGGGCGCTGGCAGTAAACTCTGGCGCAGCCGCTTTAAACAAAGGAATGCCCGTTCTCCAGGCAGGCATTGTAAAAACCGGGGACGGGGCGCAAAAACTGAATGCCGGGGCAGGACGGCTTTATGCCGGCGCAGTTTCGTTAAACAACGGGACAGCACAAGCCAATACCGGCGCAAAAGCTTTGAAAGCAAATCTTGAAAAGCTGGCATCCGGTTCTATTACCTTTACAAAAGGCATTTCCGACGCAGCTTCAGGCGCAGAAAAACTGGCATCCGGCACCTCCACTTTGCGCACCGGCCTGAACCAGCTTTCGACAACGGGCAGCCGTTCTTTATTGGCGGGCGCTCTAGACCTGCAAAAAGGCGCGGGCGAGCTTGAATCCGGAAGCAGCAAGTTAACATCCAAGCTGAAAGAAGCGGAAACAGCCATACCGGCAAAGCTCAATGCAGGCATTACGCAAATGAAAACAGAATTGCCGGGCAAAGTCGCAGAAGGCGTTTCCGCCGAACTCAATAAGAGCGTCGGGCAAATCGGGAGCGGGCTGACAGCCGCGCAATCCCAAATCAGCAATACAATGGCCGCCCAAATTGCCGATTCGGTGACGAAAGAACAAATCAAACAAACAGACGAACTTGTGGAAACGATGGGAAAACAGGCAAACCTGCCCGATGCGCAAATCGCGCAAATGAAGAAGGCTGCTGAAAATCGTATCCAAACCGGGAAACAAGACGTGCAGGACAAATTGCAGAAACAAATCAACGCCGGGTTAAGCGATCCATTTAACCGGATCAAACAAAAAGCCCAAGCTGCGGTTCCTTCTGAAGATGCGATTGCGGCAAGCATTTCAAGCCAAACGGATCCGGCTTTTGACCAGCTTTCAGCGGGCATTTCAAAGCCGAACGCCAATATTGAAAATGACAAAGATTCTCCCACGGTCAAAAGCAGCTTGCACGAACTTTACGTAGGCGCCGCGAAGTTAAATAACGGGATTGCGGCTTTAAATGCCGGTGAACAGACCTATATTACCGGTTTGCGGAACCAGTTCATCCCGAATTTGCAAAAAGCAAATGACGGGGCAGCCGGCCTCCAAACAGGCGCGGAAAAACTGGCAAACGGCTTGAAACAGATCAACAGCGGGGCAGGAACCCTTGCCGCAGGGGCAGGAAAGCTGGCAGACGGTTCAGCAGCGCTCGCAGAAGGCACAAACAAGCTGCAATCCGGCTCTTCACAGCTTGTAAACGGCTCTTTTGCATTGAAAAACGGGACCGGTTCTCTTGTTTCCGGCACAAACGAGCTGCAGTCCGGTTCAGCGCGGCTCACAGCAGGCGCAGAAAAACTTGCAAACGGCACCGGCCAGCTCGCATCGGGAACCGGGCAGCTTGCATCCGGATCCGGACAGCTCGCATCCGGCATAAAAGAGCTGAACGGCGGTTCCGGGCGTTTGTCTGACGGGACAAAACAATTAAAGAACGGGACGGCGGAACTGAAAAACAAACTGGGTGATGCTGCCAACACAGCAAGCAAGATCCAGGCAAATAACAAAACGTACAACATGATGGCCGATCCGGTCAACCTTCATACAACGCATTACGACAGGGTGCCGAATTACGGTACCGGCTTTACGCCGTACTTCTTATCCCTTGGGCTCTTTATCGGGGCACTGATTTTGACAATCGTCTACCCGCTCGTGGAGTCGGCAGGCATCCCGAAAAACGGGATCAGCTGGTTTTTCAGTAAATTGGGTGTACTCCTGATTGTCAGCATCCTGCAATCGGTCATTGCAGATTTGATCATTCTTTCGGGTGTCGGCATTCATGTAAAAAATGTGCCGTTGTTTCTGTTGTTCTCGGTAGTAACGAGCTTTACCTTTATGGCGCTGATTCAATTTTTGGTTACGTTTTTGCAAAATCCCGGCAGATTCCTTGCCATTGTTATTTTAATCCTGCAACTGACAAGCAGCGCCGGGACTTTTCCATTGGAAGTCATTCCGAAATTCATCCAATGGTTTAACCCGCTGTTGCCGATGACCTACAGCGTGCGCGGATTTAAAGCGGTTGTTTCCAGCGGAGAGATGGGTGTGATGTGGCAAAACGCCGGCATCCTGCTGATTTATATCGTAGGTGCCGAAGTCCTCACCCTGTTGTACTTTGTCATCCGTTACCGCCGCCAGTACGGACAGTTGCATGAACATACAGTACCGGAAGAAGTTTAAAGATTTGATGCCGGGCCTCGGGATTTTTCCGGCCGGCTCATAACAAATTTAACAGGCTGCCCGGCGAGATGGCCGGGCAGCCTTTTTTTCAGCCCGCTCCGATTCCGGAAGCAATCTGTTGATTCTTTTAGATACCGCTGATTTTCGGGGCGTGCTGCCAGTTTTTTGGATAAGCTTGCCGTTTTTAGTATTCCTTCACGTAGAACGCTCGATGTGAAGAAAGGCTGGGGCTTTTGCCAGGTTTATTCACGTATGGACTCTCTGCGTGAAGGAATCAATGCCTTTTTTCCCGGATATTTTAACACAGGGGCGTTCTATGCGAAGCATCCGAATTTCCGGCCCATGTCATATCTCTTTTCCGCCCGCCCATCTTTTTTTCAAATCTTCTACAAGCAAATCGGCAAGGCCTTCCTGGTACCCCGCTTTTTTCTTCAACCGCATTTCATCTGCCACTAAAAGCAGTTCAGGGGATTGAACCGCATCCAGCTTGGAAAGCCGGGCGGATATATCCTCTTCCGACAGAACCCGCCAGTATGCATCCGGGTCCATCCGCCAAAATACCGTTTGCCCGGGAAAACGGTTGCTGAGGCGCTCCGCCATGGCAACGCCTTCCGGATCGAGATCGCCCGAATAATAAAAAGTACACCCGTTTTCCGCAAGACGCTGCAGCATGATCCAGGCAGCAGTGCGGAACTGGCCGTGCGTGCAAATCACAGGCGCATCGGGCACTTCATCAAGCACGGCTGAAGCCACGCCGGAATTCTCAATGATCCAGACTTTTTTTCCCACCCGCGGCCAAATGTTCGTAAGCTGCAATAATTCTTTCACCGGGACATTCATGACCGTCCCTAGAGCAGCTGCTTCTCGCCAGACCGGGTGCAGGCCGTTTTCCGTTTCCGCCAAAAATGCGCGGCACGTCACAAAACTCCATAAGTCATCCCGCATCAGCCCGGCATTTGCGTACAGTTCGTTCAATTCTTCCGTCGTTTTCGGCATCTCTTCGATCAGCCCTTTCAACAATTGGCTGGTGAACAAACAATGGACAAAGAGCCTGCCTTCGAAACGGTTCTGGTCAAAAAAATGCGGGTTCCCTGTCACACGCTGGGAAAAAAACGGAATTCGTTCATATTTCCCTTCTTCCGGCAGCATTGTGGAAGCTTTCAAAACGGTTGTGAGCTGTGCGGACAACGTATCCGGATCCTGCTTGTACGCATGCCAGATAAAACGCGTGTCAGCCGTTTTACCGGCAATCCGGCGCCACCACCAGTTTCCGCCCGGCATCGTCTCCGCCAGCCGCGCCAAAAACTGTTCCTCTTTCTTTTTCTCTATTTCCCCTTCTTCCGCTTTGGAAAAAATTTTTTCCTTTAAAACTGCTTCAAGCAGCTCAACCAGGGTGTACTTGCCGAAAACAGTCGGCGCCAGCGCCTTTTCAAATGCCCGCAGCGAAATTTTGTTTTTCTCTCTGAGCAAATCAGGGGACGTGCCGGTAAGACCTGCAATCGCCTCCAGTTCAGTGCGCGTAAAACCGGCAAGACTGACGGTTCCCCCGATATGGCCGAGCGAACGGTATTTTTCTTTAAAAAGGCGGAACAGTTTCATCATCCCTGGTTCCTTCCTTAACAGATCGATCGCATCATTCATCCTTCCCAACTCCTTTTCACAAGCTCTCTCCCGACATCTTGTTTCCCGCTTCCGGAACCTCTTTTACACCGGTCAAAAGAGGCCGGAATGGTTTCTTTCATCCCGGCCGCACACTGGCAAGTCTATGCTTTTCAAAGCAGGTCCGGAGCTCCTGCCAATGCTTCTTTCCGGTTCTCCACAATTGACCGTTTATGCCCGTCCCACCGGTAGCGGATTACTGTGACATAATTGGCGTTTTTCGGGCGGACAAGCTCGCAGATGGCAAGGCTGGAAATGGTGTCATAGTCTCCCCAAAGCGCCTGCGAATTCATAATATAATTGAATCCGAGCTGCTCGACGACTTCGAACATGTCGCGGATATTGTTTTCATCCACCCCGGCAAACGCTTCGTCCAGCGAAATGATATACGGCGCCATACTTCCTGCCTCCAAATAACGCGAATATGCTGCGGTAAAAAGCGGAATATACATGGCCATTGCCTTTTCCCCGCCGCTGAATTTGAAAAATGCAGTATTGCTCAGCTCGCGTTTCGGCTCGCCGGCACGTTTGTATGACAGCACGAATTGGAACCATTTCCGGTAATCGAGCACTTCTTTTAAAACTTGATGGAGCGTCGACCCTTCATTGCGGATTTCAATCAGTTCTTTGGCAGCCGCAATCCGTGAGCGGAAGTGTTTTGTAATCCGGTTTAAATCGTCCTCGTTTAAAAACTTGCTGTTGCGCTGCAGCAACGCGACAAGATCTTTCGTGTCGAGCTCGTCTTCGGACTCCGCCGTCTTTTCCTTCCAGGCAATCGAAAAAGTAAGTCCGGACGAATTATCCCGGTTTCTCATAATTGCGTCCATTTCTTTCACCCACTTGGCTGCCCGCTGGATCCGGTTCCGCAAGATGACACCAACCGTATTGACGATAATATCCTCGTACAGCCTTCTGTCCTGCTCATCCAAATAACTTTGCAAGTTTAAAAGTTCTTTTTCAAGAGACTCGAGTACCGTATACGGGCTCACCCTGCGGCCGCGGTATTCCATCTGGATGAGGCGGCGGCCCCGCAAGCCTTCCCATTCCTTTTTGAACGTTTCGTAATAGTCATCGAGTTTTTCAGCGAACCAATCCGGCGGGTCCGCTTCTTTTGTAAACTCAGACATGCGGTATTCTGTTAAATTTGACTGTTCGTTGAAAAAAACTTTTGTCAAGTTTTCATTTAATTTTGCGCGGTCATACTTTTCCAGCACACCAGAAAACGCCGTCAAAATGCTTTCCGGTTCTGTGTGCTCGCTCTCCACGAAGCCGAGGGAAAGTTCTGCTTTTACGAGTTTCTCCCATTCCGCCGCCATATTTGTCCAAAACGTGGTACGCGTTTTGGCAAGAGACAAATTGGTGGTGCATTTTTCTAGTTCTGCTTCTTTTTTCGGCTTTTCTTCGTAGATCTCCCTGATTTTTTCCTCCGTACTGGTATATTCGTGTTGGACTGCCTGAATCCGGGCGCGAACCTCATCAATCCCCTGCAATTTCAGCTGCTGCTCAATCGCTTCAATATTTGCCACCGTTTTCTCCCATTCTGACCGGCGGATGTTCTCTTCACCGCGAATTTCATCGAGTTCCTGCTCTTTTTCAAGGATATCCGCAGCAAGACGCGCAAGCATTTTGCGCCCGGAAAACAAACGTTGAAAAATGAGCTCCAGGCTGTGAAGATGTTCTTCATAACTTTTCGCAGCTGCTAGTGCTTCATCGAGCGGACCGCTTTGAAGGACAAGGTTCAAGCCGGCTCCTTGCTCATGCAGCTGTAGCCGGATGTTTTGCAAATGCTGGTATACTTGTTTCCAATCGCGGTCAATTTCTGTCAGAAATTCCTGTTCCTGTTTCAGGCTGCGCGCTGTTTTTTCAATCTGTTCTTCAAGGTCGCGTAAATCTTTGTCATCTGGAATGCCCGCTTTCCAATCTTCTGCTTCTTGTACTTTCCTAGCCCATTCCGAAAGGCGGTTTTCGATTTGCAAAAGGGCTAGGCGGATTTCAGCAATCGTTTGCTCTGTTTCTTTTATTTTTTCCTGCTGGTACCGTTTCCGGGATGTTCTGCCGATGAATTTGGAAGGTCCTTCATCCGGAGCATGGCCAACAAGGCAGCCGACTGAAAAAGAGCCATCCGCATCAATGTGAAAGCCGCTGTCCGACGGTTCAAGCGGAATGCTGCGCAACACTTCGTCAATGCGTGCGGCTGATACCGGGCTGTCATTATCCGGATCCGGCTTTAAGTAATCGGCAAGTGTGTAGCCGAGAATGTGCGGATTTGGACGGATAACCCGGTCGTGCACAGGTGTAACCGGTTCTTCCGTAATCAGGCTGTCCAAAATTCCCGTCTGCCGGAGTGCCGCTTCAATTCTGGCTTTTTGGGCTTCGGTCACATGATCCTGGAATTCCACCGCGGCATAAAAGGGGAGATAGCGTTTCCCTGCTCCATCGAGACCGGCGCGGAAAGCTTCCGTATCCTGAGGGCGCTCCGGATTGGCAAGTTTCAAGTTTTTCCAATACATAAGTGTTTCTTCGGCTTCAGCCAATTCCTGTTCTTTTGCCTTTTGCGCCTGCTCCGCGCGGGAAATTTCCTTCTGCACTTGCAAAATATAATCGTTTGCCGCCTTCACAATTTCTTCCCTGACCGCTTCATAACGGTTTTCTTCATAGAGCCCGTCCAGCGCGCCGGCAATGCGCCGGAGTCGTTCGTCTGTAAAGGGGAGGGCCGGATGCTGTTCAATCCATAAAAACACGGCATCTTCCAGTTCTTGTTTTTGTTCGGTAAACCAGTTCTCCAAATGGTCAAGTTGTTTACGGAGTTCGTCAATTTCCTGCTTTTTGGCAGATGACTGGCGCTGCAATTTCATATGCATCTCGTGAAGCCGCTCCGCTTCTCCGGCCAGTTGCTGCAACTTTTGCAAAAGTCCGCTGTGCTGTTTGATTTCCTGTTTCCAAACAGAAAAATCAAAAGCTTCCCCTTCATGCCGAGAAAAGTCTCCGGCATTGATCTCGTGCTGGGGGAAAGCCGCTTCTCCGGCATCCAGTGCAAGTTCATCCAGCGTCTCCTGCATGCTGGCTTCATCCTTGCTGTTTTCTGTTTCCAACCGGTCCTGTTCCAAGCGGATGTTTAAAAGCTGGCTTTTCTTTAATTCCCACTTTTTCTCCAGATCTGCTGCTTCACTTTTTAGCTTTTCAGCCCTGGCCTGTTGTTCTCCTTTTTCTTTTTCAAGGCGCCATACCTCATGGTGCTGCAGCCGTTCCTGTTCCGCTTTTAAAACGTCGCGTTTCTGTTCGTTCTGTTTTTGATCTTCTGTCAGGTTTTCAATCACTCCGCGCAGGGATTCACAGCGAACTGCTAACGTACCGGCCTCCTGCTTTGCTTCCTGCAGCCTGCTTTCGGCCTCCTGCCATTTTTGGGCGCGTTCTGCCAAAATATATTGATTGTAAAGATCGTATTGGCGCACCAGTTTTTTTGCCGATTCGTGCTCTCTTTCAAGCTGTTCAAGCTGCTGCTCCGTTTCGTCCATGCTTTCAATCGTGTCGGACAAATGGCGAAGCTCGTCATCTGTCAAAGGTGGTAACGCAGACTCGAGAATTTCATAGATGACCGTCGGCTTGAAATCTTTTGACAATTTCGGGCTTCTGAGCTGAATCAAAAGCTTGATCAAATCTTCAAAAGCTTCCATCGACTGGAAACCAAAAATATATTTGTTCACCAGTTCCATATATTCTTTCTGCGAATGGACAAGATGCCCCCCAGACCCGATTCGGTTTTCAAGCTCTTTTGCAGACAACGGAATCCGTTCCGATTGGCGGGTGTGTGTCAATTCAAAATTGTAGCCGATCCTGCGGTTGTCAGTCAGGACAAAATACCATGATTTTAAAGTTTTGTGCCGCTTTGCCTGCATGCCGATCCCCGTTGTGATATACTGCTTTGTCCCTTGCTTTCGATATTCCAGAAACAAGTAGCCGGTCCGCTCGTCATGGCCGGACACTTCTTTTTCCCCAAGCAGATAATCTTCCATTTTCCTTGCTTTTGAGCCGAATGGATCAAGCCGATCAGGCGTCTTTTTCCCATCCAGCAAAACCGGCAAAATGCTTTGCATCGTCACCGATTTCCCTGAACCGTTTGTGCCGCGCAACAACAGCTTTCCGTCTGCAAATTCAAAAACTTCATCGTCATAATACCAAAAATTTAACAAGCCGGCGCGGTTCATCACCCATTTTCCTTCTGTCACGGTTCCTCATCCCCTTTCTCAAAATCAGCCGGATACTCGCCTGCAAGCACGCCCAACAGCGGTTTTATCCGGATCAGTCCCGCTGCTTCATCCGTTTCCGCCATCATCCATTCTTTCATCATTTCGAGCAATTCCGCACATACCGCTTTTGTACCGGCATCTCGAAAATGTTTCGACCACCCGCGTTCAAGGCGGGTGCGCATATCGTCTATCACCGCTTCCAACTCGCCTGCCGTAAGCAAAATTTCCCCCGCTTCATTGGGGACATATTTTTCCGGATGGTCGTGTAGCGTCTTAGACAACTGCAGCATCAGATCCGTGGAACCTTTTGCATTCGGGTAAACATGATGGTAACTCCGCGGTTCTGCGGCAGATAAAAATGCAGTGTTTTTGAAAACATGGAGTTTATAATGGCTGTGTTCTTCAATGTCCTCCAAAAGCCGGTTGCGGAAATTGCGGATATAAAGAAAATCAGGGTCCTGCATATCTTTCCGGTGCAGGCCAGGTGAGAAAAACAATTTCCGATACACCCGCTTACGCCGTTCATCTTCCTGATTTTGTTTCCAGTCTTCTTCAAGGAGCCCGGTCCAGTCCGGATAACTTGTAAAATCATCCGGAAAGCTTCTTAGAAAATAGCGGCTGTAAACGGTCGCTTCATATAGGACTTCCTGGTCTTCGTAAGTGTCGAACCTAGAAATATCGCCGTCTATTGTGCGAATCAGACTGAATTCCATCAGAGCTTGGACTGCCCGGATGAGCGACTTCCGATGAAGATAAAGCGTCCAGTCCAGCTCATCTTCTACAGGATAATTGTTTTGGATTTCCTGGCACATTTCCGACAAGAGAAACTGTTCATCCACCGCTTTTCCTTCCAAAAAGGAGAGCGCACAGCAAAAAATTGCATAATCCATCGGCTCCTGAAAATGCAGGATGCCCATCCAGCTTTCCGGTTCCACTGGGATTTTTTCGAGCTTGATAAAATGCTGATGGATGATCAGCCTAAGGCCAAATTTCTCGCTGATGTAACGGCGCAGCACTTTTTCGCGTTCGCGGATGAGCTGGTACCAGTCCGGGTGCTCGGACCGCAAAATCCAATAATGATGGAATAACAAGTCCATTCCCTGCACCGCTTTTTCATCAAAAATTTGTAACGGATCCATCAGCGCTCTCCTCCTGATCGTTCAAATACGACATCCGGCATGATCAGTTTCCCGTCTTCTGCATCGAGTGTGATGAGATGATCCGGATTCATCGCAACTTTTACGGTCATCCCGTAATCCGTTTTTACCTCATGGTTTTTCGCTGCCATTGATTTTCCAATCCAGCCGAGCAGCACTTTCCGGACAAACGGTTCTACGGTTCCAATTTCTGCAAGGCGAATCTCTCCGTTTTTCATGTATTTTTCAATCAGCTGTTTTTCCTGTTCGCGCTCTTTTAAATAGGCGAGCCGCTGTTTTTCTTTCTGTTCATGATTAGATCGGAAAGCGCCCGGCTTTGTTTTCTCGCGGTACCGGTTCGTTCGCGGCTTGATTTGCCGCATCTCCGGCTGTTCTTCCCATGTCTCGGCATGAAGATTGTCCGTTGTCGCTTCCTCCAGGTGCAAATGCCTTACTGTCATCGTCCCGAACACGATCGATGACAATTGATGGGCCTCTTCAAGATTGCGGCATTCGGCAAACCATTTGGCCAGATGCAAATAATCTTTTTTCCGGCTCCGGAAATGTTGCTGGCGTTCACTGATCCGTTGTACATAACGGGCCATTCTCCGGATCATCTCATTTGTTTGCATCTGCAACATTTCCAATTCACTTTGGGAAGAGCTGCCCCCAAGAAACCACCGCCGCAAAGACCCCCAGTATTCGTGGAACTCTTCCAGCCATTCTTGTTCGGAAGCTGTCGTATCTTCCAATCGCGGAATTTGGCGCCTGTGTTCCACGAGTTTTTCAAAAAACGGTGCCAATCTTTGCCCATCCAGTTCACGCAGTCTTCCCCTGATTTGCAGGGAAGTTTTTTGCAACGATACGATAAAATCACGCAAATAAGCCGTAAATTGGTTTTTATATACGAGAAAGGCTTCCGTCTGCATCCGTTGTGACGTCTTTTCGCTGTTGATATAAGCGATGTAATCCGCCGTATTCGTCCGGATGGTCCCGAAAAAGTGAAAAATGTCATCCCAAATATGCATGTAATCGGCTGCAGGTTTATTCAATGGCTGTTCCAGTTCCTCTTCCAGTTTTTCCAAAGAGGCGAGTAGGCGGTCAAATTGCGAACGTTCGAGCGATCCTTGGAACTGGTCTCCCAATTTTTCAAGCTGGATCAGCATCCGCTCGATTTCTACCGTGTAAGGTGTGCACTGGTAGCGGAATCTTTTTTTCTTATATTCTTCGATTGTTTTGGCATTGGTCATATCCTGGCGAGCAACCAGATTATTCCATTTCACAAGCTGGGCCAACTGCTGGTGCAGCTGTTCTTCCGCATAATCCTGGAAGGCCGGGAGCGAACGCAGATATTCGAGCACTTCCTCCGGTGCAATAAAGTCGCGCATCCTTTCATGTTGTCGATAAAAGAAGCGCAAAATCACACGGTATTGGGCGGCCGAATCCGCCGTCAGATAACTCGCTTCGACAACTTTCTTCATGATCTGATCCATTTCGTTTCACCACATTTGCTTGTATTACTTCTATTGTATAAGATTCGCAGGAATTTTGGCATGGAAAATATGTTTTTGTGGTTTTTTATCCTGGACTTAAATATGGCTGCTGCCAGGTGCATAGCATGGGGGGAGGGGCAAGTACAAAAATGAAAAGCGGAATCTTTACCGGCAGCCTGTACTGTTCCCGCGCTCTACGTGAAGGAATCTGAAAAACGGCAAGCTGTCTTCACTTTTATCCAAAAAAGGAAGCGCATCCCAAAAACCAGCGGTATCTACAAAAATCAATAGAATGCTTCCGGAACCGGTGCGGGCTGAAATAGATAAATTGAACTCAATTTTACTGCTTCTTTATGTGTTACAAGAATCCATGTTTATCCTGATCGTAATGGATTTTGACGCGAAAAACTTAAGTTCAGTTTATATAGAAAGGCTGCCCGGCCATTACACCGGGCAGCCTGTTAAATCTGTTATGAGCCGGCCAGAGGAAATGTCATGCTCGGCATCCAATTTGGTACGAGCCGGCCAGAGGAAAATTGCCCCCGCAGCTCGGCCGTCACTTTAAACTTCTTTTGCTACGGCATGTTCATGCAACGCCCCGTACTGGCGGCGGTAACGGATGACAAAGTACAACAGGGTGAGGATTTCGGCAGCTGCGATATAAATCAGTAGGATGCCGGCGTTTTGCCACATCACGTCGAACTCTCCGCTGGAAACCACCGCTTTAAATCCGCGCACGCTGTAGGTCATCGGCAACAGCGGGTTAAACCACTGGATGAATTTCGGAATGACTTCCAATGGAAAAGTCCCAGCGCTGCTCGTCAGCTGCAGGATTAAGATAACAATGGCAAGGAATCTGCCAGGGTTTTGCAAAAACGTAACCAAAAATTGAATCAGCGCCATAAAGGTAAAGCTTGTTAATACCGAGAACAATAGAAACAATGGCACATTTTTTACATGAATGCCGACACCCGAAAGGATGATCACATCTGCAATGACCGATTGCAGGATGCTGACAATCAGGAGTACGCCCAATTTGCTGAAAAACCAGCTGATGCCGTTTTTCGGGATGCCTGCCGATTCAACGAGCGGGTAGACGATTGTCAAAATCAGTGCCCCGATAAAGAGCCCAAGGGATAAGAAGTACGGCGTAAAGCCGGTACCGTAATTCGGCACCCTGTCGTAATGCGTTGTATGAAGGTTGACCGGATCGGCCATCATGTTGTACGTTTTGTTATTTGCCTGGATCTTGCTTGCTGTGTTGGCAGCATCACCCAGTTTGTTTTTCAGTTCCGCCGTCCCGCTCTTTAATTGTTTTGTCCCGTCAGACAAACGACCGGAACCGCTGTTCAGCTCTTTTATGCCGGATGCAAGCTGCCCGGATCCGGATGTGAGCTGTCCAGTTCCAGATGCGAGCTGTCCGGTGCCGTTTGCAAGTTTTTCTGCGCCTGCTGTGAGCCGCGCTGAACCAGACTGCAGCTCGTTTGTGCCGGAAACGAGAGAACCGGTCCCGTTTTTCAATGCAAAAGAGCCGTTTACAAGCTGTGAAGAACCGGATTGCAGCCGGCCTGTGCCTTCTGCGAGCGCTGATGAACCGTCTGCCAGCTTTCCGGCGCCTGTGGCAAGGGTTCCCGCCCCGCTATTGATCTGTTTCAGGCCGCTTGCAAGTTTTTCTGCGCCTGTTTGAAGGCCGACTGCCCCGTCATTTGCTTTTTTCAAATTCGGGATAAACTGGTTCTGTAAACCGGCAGTATAGGTCTGTTCGCCGGCATTTAAAGCCGCAATCCCGTTATTTAAGTCCACGGCGCCTGCGTAAAGTTTGTGCAAGCTGCTTTTGACTGTTTCTTTCGAAGGATCCTTGTCATTTTCAATATTGGCGTTCAGCTCTGAAATGCCCGCTGTAAGCTGGTCAAAAGCCGGATTCGTTTGGTTTGAAATGCTTGCAGCAATCGCATCTTCAGAAGGAATCGCAGCTTGGGCTTTTTGTTTTATCTGGTTAAATGGCTCGCTTAACCCTGCGTTGATTTCGGCTTGCAATTTATCCCGCACGTTTTGTTTCCCGCTTTGAATACGATTTTCAGCCGCCTTCTTCATTTGTGCGATTTGCGCATCGGGCAGGTTTGCTTGTTTCCCCAATGTTTCCACAAGTTCGTCTGTTTGTTTAATTTGTTCTTCTGTCACTGAATCGGCAATTTGGGCAGCCATTGCGCTGCTGATTTGGGATTGCGCGGATGTTAGCCCGCTATTGATTTGCCCGATGCCGTTATTGAGCTCGGTGGAAACGCCTTTTGCGACTTTGCTCGGCAATTCCGTTTTCATTTGCGTAACGCCTGCATTGAGCCGTGATGTGCCTTGTAAAAGCTGTGCCGGAATGGCTGTTTCTGCTTCTTTCATCTTTGATGTGAGCTGACTGCTTCCCGATGCAAGATCGCCTGCGCCTTTTTGCAGTTTTGTAGCGCCAGACAATAAAGAATTGCTGCCCGTTGTTGAAAGCTGGTTCAGGCCGGTGCTCAAAGTGGAGGTGCCGGCTGCCAGTTTTTCTGCACCTGAAGCTGCGTCAGAAATGCCTTTTGTAAAAGTAATGGAACCGGATGCCAGCTTTTCAAGATTCGCTTTCAATGCTTTTGCACCGGTATTGGCTTGTGCCGTCCCGTTGTTTAACGAAACTGCGCCGGCATAAAGCTGTCCTGCCCCGGCATTCAATTTTTGCGCCCCGTCCCCGGCTTTTACGATGCCTGCGTGAAGAACGGGCATTCCTTTGTTTAAAGCGACTGCGCCTGAATTTACTGCGAGCGCCCCGTTGTGTACTTTTGTGCTGCCATTTTGCAATGAAGCAGCCCCGGAAAGCAACCGCCCAGTCCCTTGTTTTAACACCGTGACGCCGTCATCCAGTTTAACAGCGCCCTCGTTAAGTTTTGCGGCCCCAGTACTTGCGGTTTTAAAACCGCCCGCCATTTTTTCGGCCGTTTGAAAAACCGATTCCGCATACGTTTTTGAAATTTCGTCCGCCATTTTTTCTTTTACTTTCAGCAGGGCCGTTTCGCCGATTTGGCTGGACAGGAAGTTGTAGCTGTCATTTGGCATGTACTGAAGCTGAAGTTTTTCCGGATTTTTGTCCAATAAAGTGGTGGCGCTTTTGGAGAAGTTTTCCGGAATTTTGATCACCATATAGTATTGGCGGCCGCGAAGCCCGTCCATTGCCCGCTGTTCCGATACAAAAT
>Ga0207807_1000084_pt1 | contig 26898 bp, 27 predicted proteins | sample HigsolmetaGSP15D_FD_184843 | JGI IMG/M metagenome (GOLD analysis project Ga0207807, IMG submission 184843) | High solid enriched microbial communities from the Joint BioEnergy Institute, USA - SP1-5-D (SPAdes) | ecosystem: Engineered > Bioreactor > SSF (Solid state fermentation) > Aerobic >... | reverse complement strand
ATTAGGGCTTGCTGAACGAATCAAATTTTAGCTTGTATTCGACTTGTCACTAAGCCATGCCAAAATATTCGTCCAGCAAGCTCTAATTATTTAAATTATTACATATTTAGCCGCATTTTTGGGGGGGAATAGTTAAATTATCACGAAAAATTTTTACTCCTCAGAGCTGGGAAAATTACAATGAAGGGATCACCCTTAGAGAATCTATTGAGAACTACTACAACCGGTTCGGATTTTATCCAGAAGCGATTTTAGCAGATAAAATCTACCGAAACCGTGATAATTTGGCATACTGTAAATCTCTTGGCATTCGTCTGAGTGGGCCAAGGTTAGGACGTCCATCCAAAATGGAAGACAAAACCTTAGAACATGTGGCAAGGCAGGATGCCTCTGAACGTAATGCCGTTGAAGGCAAATTTGGCGAAGGCAAGCGCAAGTATGGGCTAGGCCTTATTCGAGCACGCCTCCAAGAGACCAGCGAAACAGTAGTAGCCCTTCAATTTCTCATACTGAATCTGGAGCGGAAGCTCAGGGTTCTTTTTTTAAAATTTTTGCACAACACTATTTTATATTTTGATAATCGGAATTTGGATTGTTTGTGACCGAATCTGATTCGTTCAGCAAGCCCTATAGTAGCTAGGGAATTTAATAAGACCTTAAGCGAAATTTAAGAATTGGATAAGAATGCCAGCCTTTTTTAACAAACAATCAGGAGGCAATGGCGCAGCAAGCCCATGCCCTGTTCCATCAAGCATCCGGCCGCTTTTGTGCCCGTCCCCGGGATTTGTATTTTTTATGGCAGTATTATATTCTAAAATAGTGTAAAGCTTATTTTAAAGGAGATGGGTGCGTGATGGGTTTAAAGAAAACTTTTACGCTGGCCGGTTCTGATTCGAGCGGCGGCGCGGGACTTCAGGCGGACTTGAAAACATTCCAGGAACTCGGGGTTTACGGCATGTCCGCGATTACTTCCATCGTTGCGATGGATCCAAAAAACGGTTGGCATCATCATGTTTTCCCGATTGATGTCAATATTGTCGAACCGCAGCTTGAGACCATCCTTTCTGTCGGAATTGACGCGATGAAAACCGGTATGCTCGGTTCAGTGGACATTATTGAGCTGGCCGCCCGTAAAATAGATGAATACCATCTCGACAAAGTGGTCATTGACCCGGTTATGGTATGTAAAGGTGAAGATGAGGTATTGCAGCCGGAAAATACGGATGCAATGCGCGAGCTTTTGCTTCCGCGGGCAACGATTACAACGCCGAACTTGTTTGAAGCCTGGCAGCTGGCACAAACCGGCCCGATTAAAACCGTTGAGGACATGAAAGAAGCAGCGGTCAAAATCCATGAACTGGGCGCGAAAAATGTTGTCATAAAAGGCGGCAGAGGGCTGGATACAGATCAGTCCATCGACTTGTTCTATGATGGGGAAGACTTTGAAATTCTCGAATCGAAGAAAATCAAAACAACGTATAACCACGGTGCGGGCTGCACATTTGCCGCTGCCATCACGGCCGAACTGGCAAAGGGCAACACCGTGTCTGGCGCAGTGAAAGTGGCAAAAGAATTTGTCCATATGGCGATTGAACACGGCTTTAAGCTGAACGAATATGTCGGCCCTGTGATGCACGGCGCATATACCCGTTTCTCGCATACCAACTCTTAAGTCAAACCGGGCCCTGCCGGAACATTCCGCCGGGGACCCGGTTTTTAATTTTTCCTTAAAGTGCTGCCGGTTGGTATAATGGAAAGAAACAGGAGCGGACGGCCAAAAGGAGGAAGAAAATGGAACCGATACAAAAACAAACAGCCCAAAAATGGCTGGACGAACTTGCCGGAAAACCGGTGTATATCCATTTGGAAACAACCAATGGCGCCTATGCCTCCCATGTCAATGAGTCATTTTTCTCTGCAGGCGCCTATATCCGCAATGCGCAAGTATCCTATGAACACGGAAAAATTGTTGGGGACGGCCCTTACCGGATCGGCTTGAAAATGAAAATTGGCTGGATTTATGCAGAAGGCCTGACCCACTTTGAAAAAGATGAATTCGACCGCTTGCTTTTTGCCGGCCATGGTTATGACGGGAAGTTGGCTGTTGCCCTCGAATTGAGCATGACACCATTTGAGTGAGGAGATGAGAAAAATGGAAAAAGAGCGCCATGTTCTGGTGATTTTCCCGCATCCCGATGACGAGGCTTTCGGTGTATCCGGCACGATCGCAACCCATGTGAAAAACGGCACGCCGGTCACTTATGCCTGCCTGACGCTTGGGGAAATGGCGCGAAATCTCGGCTATCCCCCTTTTGCCACAAGAGAATCGCTGCCGCATATCCGGAAAAAAGAACTGCAAAAGGCGGCCGAGATTATGGGGATTCAGGATTTACGTATGATGGGGTTGCGCGATAAAACTGTAGAATTTGAAGACGATGAGAAGATGGTCAAAATGGTACTTGACCTCGTCCATGAGCTGAATCCGTCACTTGTCATTACCTTTTACCCGGGCTACTCTGTCCATCCTGACCACGAAGCAACCGGAAGAGCCGTTGTCCGCGCGCTCCGCCGAATTCCTGAAAACAAACGCCCGAAACTCCACTGCGTTGCTTTTTCCAAAAACCATGAAGCGGAGATCGGAAAGCCGGATGTCCGCAATGATGTAAGCGGCGCAGCTGAGCAAAAAATCGGCGCAATGAAAGCCCACCTATCCCAGACCGGCTGGATGATGGCAGAGCGGGAAGAAAAACTGAAGCAAAAAGACCCAGAAACCCTGGAATGGCTCCATTATGAATACTTCTGGAGGTATGACTGGGAAAACGACCGGGTCCGATAAGGGTAATTAACCCATAAAGGCGCCAATCGTTGAGTCGTGCAAGGAACTCTGCCTGCCAGACCCCCTGCCCCCGGTTTATCAAATATAAACCGGGGGCAATGGGTTCTAACCCATTTCAAGCATTCTGTAAATCGCTTTTGCCACGCCGTCTTCATCATTTCTTTTCGTCCGGTAGCGGCAAATTTCCAATACTTCATTTTCGGCATTTCCCATCGCAAACGGGTAGCCCACCCTTTCGAGCATGGAAATATCATTTAAGTTGTCCCCGATGGCCATCGTTTTTTCCATCGAGAGCCCGTGTTTTTCCGTGTATTCCTTGAGCGCAATCCCTTTTTGCGCCGACACATGGTTGATTTCAATATTGCGGAATCCTGATGAAGTCACTTTAATATCTGGAAAGTCTTTTTCAAGATCCTTGCCGATTTTCCGCAGCCTTTGTTCTTCTTCATTAAAGGCCAGTATTTTGTAAAACAAAATGGACGGATCGTGAAAAATATCCTTTGTATCTCCAATATTATGGACGTATCTCCGGATGCCGCGCTGCTCAATATAATTTCGCACTTCTTCCACCGGCACTTCAGGGTTTGCGGAATGGAACAAATCGACCAGCATATCCATGTTTTCCTCGTAATCTTCCGTATAAGTGCCTTTATTTGTAAAAAATTCATAATAAATGCCGAGTTGGTCGAAAACATCAGCAACCCGGGAAGCTGTCAGGGGATCCAGCCCGCTTGTTTTGAGTAATTTTCCCTTTTCATCCCGCACTTCGGCCCCGTTCAGCCCGATGACCGTACAGTCAATGCCGACAGGATCGAGCACAAGCCGCGCTTCTTCATAAGACCGGCCAGTTGTCACGACAAAGTGAATCCCTTTTTTCTGTGCCAATTTAATCGCTTCGGCATTTGCCGGGCTGACTTCCTGCCTTGAGTTGAGCAAAGTTCCATCCATATCAGACGCGATACATTCAATCATGATGCCAATCCCCTCCAGAAATATATGATACTGTTTTTCCTTGGTCCGGATGATGCTTCCTTTCCTGTAAGAAAGCCCGGATCATAAAATAACTGACCTCATCCGGCAGCAATTCCTTTATCGGCGTAAGCCGCCCGGTACCTGCCCGGCTTGTGGCATCGGCGATTCGCTCCCGGTACCTTTCGGGAATAAAGCGGCTCCATTCTACCGGAAATCCCTCGTCTGAACATTTGATCACATGCGTTTCAATCGTTCTTTCCGACATGCCGCGGATTTCCGCAATTTCACGGATCGTTTTGCCTTCTTGTAACAGGCGGTATGTCACATGATGGCTTTTTTCTTTCCCGTCTTCACGCGCTTTTTTTGTATGCGACAATGCTTTCGGCTGCGCTTGCGCTTGTATCCCTTCTTCTTCCATGTATGTCCGGATCACGTGCATAAACAGCTCGGCGTACTGTTCCGCCTTTCTTTCCCCAACCCCTTTCACCTGCAGGAAAGCCTCCCTGGTTACCGGCATCCTGGCACTCATTTCCCTCAGCGACTGGTCGGAAAAGACAATATAAGGCGGTATTTTTTCACGGTCAGCAATCTCTTTGCGAAGTGTGCGCAGTTTTTCAAATAAAAGGTTATCGGTTGCAATTTGCTGCGCCCTGACACTTTCTTTCCGGAAAACCTGTTTTTTTGAAAGCAGGACTTCCACTGCCTTTTTTGTCAGCATAAGCACCGGGTACGTACCGTCTTTGGCACGCAAAAAACCGTCAGCTGTCAGAAAATCAATCAGTTCAGCCACTTCTTTTTGCGTTTTGTCTTTCATAATGCCAAAAGTGGACAGCTTGTCAAAACCGAATTGCCTGATTTTCTGGTCGTTTGACCCGGCCAGCACTTTTGCAATCATGGTTTTGCCGAACCGTTCCTGCATCCTTTTGACACAGGAAAAAACCATTTGCGCTTCTTTTGTCACGTCTGTTTTTGCGCGGGTATCCAAGCAGTTGCCGCATTTGCCGCACGGCTGTGCCTCTTTTTCGCCGAAATAATGCAAAATGAACTGCTGAAAACAGCCTTCCGTATGGCAGTAGTCAATCATTTTTCGCAACTTGGCATACTCGCCCGGTTTTCTGTCTTCGTTGGCTGACTGCTCAATTAAAAAAGTTTGCGTATGGATATCCTGGGGAGCAAACAACAAAATACAGTCGCTTTCTTCCCCATCGCGCCCGGCCCGTCCTGCTTCTTGGTAATACGCCTCCATATTTTTCGGCATATGATAATGTATGACAAACCGCACATTGCTTTTGTCGATCCCCATCCCGAAAGCGGAGGTGGCGACCATCACGGAAACATCATCGTATAAAAACCGGTCCTGAAAGCTGTCGCGCTCCGTTTCTTTCATCCCTGCATGATATTTTCCCGCACGAATGCCATTTTTAACAAGAAAATGATAAATGCGTTCGGCCTCTTTTCTCGTTGCCGTGTAAATGATCCCGGACTGGTTTTTATTTTTCAGGATGTAGTCCAGCACAAAGGCATCGCGGTCCTGGCCTTTCACCACTTGGAAATGCAGGTTCTCACGGGCAAAACCTGTAGCCACTGTGTTTTCTTCCGGAATCATGAGCAGCTGGCAAATGTCTTTCTTTACCTGCGGCGTCGCTGTAGCGGTTAAAGCAAGCGTCACCGGTTTTGGCTTGAATTGTGAAATTAGTTTTTCGATTAAACGGTAGCTTGGGCGGAAGTCGTGGCCCCATTGTGAGATGCAATGCGCTTCATCGACAGCGATAAGGGAGACATTGATGTTTTCGAGAAGATGCAAAAAAGGAGGAAATTCGAGCCGTTCCGGTGCGAGATAAATTAATTTGTATGCGCCCTTTGATGCAGCCGCAAGCCGCTCATTGATTTCTGTCGGATCCAGGGAGCTGTTCACATATGTTGCCGGTATCCCCATGCCTGAAAGTGTATCCACCTGGTCTTTCATCAAGGAAATCAGCGGCGAAATGACAAGCGTGACCCCTGATAAAAGCATGGCCGGCACCTGGTAGCAAACCGACTTCCCCCCGCCGGTCGGCATCATGCCCAGTGTATCCTTGCCATCCATGATCCGGCTGATAATGGCTTCCTGCCCGCGGCGGAAATGATCATAGCCATAATATTGCTTTAAAACCTGTTTGGCTTTTTCCATTGCTGCCACAAGGCTCCCATCCTTTCCGCAAAATTTGCCTCTATTATAACAGATTTTGCCGGGGCGGTATATGGAGAAAACCAGGCCGGCAGTTGTCCGGCCCGGTATATATTATTTTTTCAGCCCCATCGCTCTCAGCAAAGCATCATGGATATATGTGTTTTCATAAGTGCCTTCAAACAACGATGCGCCGCTGCCTGTCGCCGTGAGCGGGATATCGGCTGCCGTATGGCCGGAAGTTGTCCAGTCCACAACAAATTGCGCGCTGGAACCCGCCACCTGGAACGGTCCGTCTTCTTTTGAAATGCCGTCCCCGGATTCGTCGCTGTTATCGGCACTTTCAACCGTCATGCCGCCGCAGTCATGGTCGGCCAGGACGAGCACAAGTGTATCCGGGTGCTTTTTCGCATAATCCTTTGCCACTTTTACGGCATGATCCAGTTGCCGGCCCGCCTTGATCAGCTGGGAGGCGTTATTTTCATGGGCCATTTCATCGATGGCTTCTTCTTCAACCATCAGGAAAAAGCCGTTTTTATTTTTTGACAGCGTGCTGATTGCTTTTTTTGTCATTTCCGGAAGTGAAACAACCGGGTCGTACTGGTCGCCTTGGCCTTCCTCTCGCTGTTCAAACATTTCTTCATTGGCAAAAAGGCCTAAAAGCTTATTCCCGCCTGCCTTTTTCAGTCCGGAAGCATCTGAAACATACTGGTAACCGAGCCGTTTCGCTTCGTCGACAAGATTTCCTTCCGTGCCTTTGCTTGCTTCGGAAGTATCTTTTGCCGGGTGGTCTTTATAAGCGCCCTGTGTGCCTTGCGGGTACCAGTAATCTTCCCCGCCGCCGAGCAACACGTCCACTTTGCTGTTTTTCAAATATTGCTTTGCAATTTTGCTCTGTTCAGAACGGTTTTCGACATGGGCACCGAAAGCGGCAGGCGTTGCATCTGTGATTTGGCTTGTCGTGACCAATCCTGTTGACTTGCCGGCTTGCTTTGCTTCTTCAAGGACGGTCCTTTTGCTTACTTTATTGGCATCGACACCGATTGCCCCGTTATACGTTTTAACGCCTGACGCCATAGCGGTCGCAGCCGCAGCTGAATCGGTCACCACGGAGGTGGAGCTTGTATGTACAACCCCCGTATACGGCATTTTGTTCATTTCAAGGTCCCCGCTCAGGCCGGTTGAAGCAAGGCGGATCGCATCCCGCTGCGCAGCCCCCATACCATCCCCGACAAACAGAATCACGTTCTTCGTCTTCGCGGAAGTTGCGTGACCGGTGTGTTGCGAAGGCTTGTAAGCTTTTGCATTTGCAATCCCGGATATCCCCAATACCGCCACTGCAGACAAGGCAATTGCCGCTTTCATCATACGGTTCTTTTTACCCAATGTTCTTCCTCCCCTTTTTCGTTTTGTGCTTACGCCTCTTATTGTAAAAAAGGATTTTGAAGGAAGTATGTTGGATTTGTAAAAGAAAGATATAAATCTTGTGTAGGGGCTTTTACAAAATTCCCGTTATCTTCGCCGCCTGAGGTATTCGTTTCTCGTTTCATTGTAATACTTCAAAATGTCTTCCCCCTTGCGCTGAAAAACACTTAAATAGAGCGCGTCAATGATATTCAGCTGCGCCATTCTCGAAGACGTCGTTCCGATCCGGAAATCTTCCTCGGTTACCGGCGTGCAAAGCCTAATATCCGCTTCTTTGTACAGCGGGGATTTCTCCATATTCGTGATGGCAATCACTTTTGCCCCTTTCCTTTTCGCAAAATCAGCGAGTTCGAGTACATCCTTCGTCCGCCCGGAAACGCTGAGCGCCACAAACACATCCATTTTATTCATATAGGGAATCAGGGAGATCAGGTAATGGTAATCCTGGGAAAAAATAGACTGGCAGCCCAGCCTTGTAAATTTATAGCATGCATCGACTGCGGCGGTTACCGACCCGCCGACACCAAAAAACACTACTTTTCTGGCATTTTCAAGCACATCGGCGGCTTTTTCCAGCTCTCTCCTGTCAAGTGAAGAAACACACGATTCTATCGCCTTTTTATTCCCATAAGTGACTTTTTGGAATAAATCATAAGGAGAATCTTTTTGTTGCAAAATTGAAAAATCTGTCATATAGCTTTCGGTTAAAGTTAAATTTTTCACAAGCTCCAGCTTAAACGTTTTAAAACTTGCCATGCCGATTGTTTTGCAAAACCGGACAACGCTTGACTCACTTACGCCGGTTTTTTCTGATAAATCTTTTGTGGTCATCATCGGAACCATCTCAGGATGCTCCAAAATATATGTGCCAATTTTCTTTTCAGTGCCCGTAAAGTGATGCATTTCCTTTTGAATTCGTTCAAGTATTGAATCCACAACTTTTCCTCCATTTATAACCATCATCGTATACACGAGACAACAGGAGTTTTCCCTCCTTTACGCCTGCCTATTCACCAGTAAAGAAACCAGCGTTTTCCACATCATAGAATGAAACTTTTTCTTCGTCAATGGTATCGGAAAAATTCTGTTACAACCGCTTTCTCCCTATTCCCTTTCGCTATTTTGTATGATAAAATAAACATCATTTCGCAGGAAAGTTACACCATGACTTCCATCAAGGGGTGTTAGCATGCCATATATCCAACATCGGAATGCGATTCTGGCCATGATTTGTTTGTTTCTTATGCTCAGCCTTTCAACTGTATGGTTTTCCCATCGCACGGACAAAAACAATGCTGCTGCGGCCCCGCCGGCACAAAAACCCGTTCCGACTGTTTTTGTACACGGGTATAAAGGAACGGCCCGATCGTTTAACGGGATGCTCGGCCGGCTGGAAAAAAGCGGAGTTGCTGAAAAAGCAATGGTGATTCGCGTCACAAAAGACGGGATGATTGTGGTCAATGGGGAAATTTCCAACCGTGCCCGGCATCCGATGATCCAGGTCATTTTTTCCGATAACCGTGCAAGTTTCCGGCAAACGGCCGGCTGGCTTGAAAAAACCATGCACATTCTTTATACGAAATACAATGTGAAAGAAGCAAATCTCGTCGGGCATTCGATGGGCGGTTTGATTTGCACAAAATATATTGAAGATACTTCCGGCAGGCGGCAATATCCGGTCATTCAAAAGCTTGTCACGATTGGAAGCCCTTATGAAGGCGTGCTTATCCGTGTTTTTAAGCAAAATCCGAATAATACCGGCGATGCGGCGCGCGACCTGCTTCCGGGTTCCGTAGCGTTCAAAGCTTTATATGCCAACAAAAACCGCTTCAGCCCGCATATTCAGGTGCTTGCCATTGCAGGCGTTGTGGAAAAACCGGCATTGGGGGATTCCCTTGTTTCCCTGGACAGCGCGCTTGGCGGTAGGTTCATCGTGCCGAAAAAGCAGTATACGTCCAAAATTGTTTACGGAAAAAATGCGCAACACAGCAGCCTTCATGAGAATAAGCGCGTGGACCGGATTGTCACGGACTTTCTTTGGGATGCAAAAAAATAGAAAAAAGCGGCGATACCTGCATAAAAGCAGCATTTGCCGCTTTTTTTGCTTAAACCCGGGGAAACCGTTTTTCCTTTTCTGCCGGAACCGGCTCTTGCAATCTTATTAAAGTTGGGGTGATCCGGTGAAAAAGCAGCAACCGCCCCTTCTTTGCAAGCAAAGGATTAAAAGCGGTCCAGTTGCTGGTACAGTTTCTTTAATGCCTGTTCAATCTCCGCGAGCTGTTTTTCGAGCGGGTGGAGATTCCCTTTTACATACTCAAGTTTTTCCAAATCCTGCTGCAGGCGGACATAATCCGCTTTCAAATCGGCAATTTGGTATTCCACTTCCAGTTTATCCATGATGCACCTCCTTTAAAGGAATGAAAATGGTAAAAATGGTGCCTTCTCCCGGCTTGCTTTCCACCTCAATCCTGCCGCCATGTTTTTTCGCTATGGTCTCCGCAATCGACAAGCCGAGACCGGTTCCGTCACGCACCCTTGCTTTATCTCCTCTGTAAAACCGTTCAAAAATACGGGGAAGGTCATGGGCGTCAATGCCGATTCCGCTGTCTGCGATTTCAATCGCGGCAAAGCTGCCTCTTTTGTACAACGACAGTTTGATGAACCCTTTTTCCGTGTATTGGCGCGCATTTTCAAGAAAAATATAAACCAGTTCCTGCAGCCTTGTCGGATCCCCCCAGACAACCGGGCAGTCCTGCAGGTTGTTCACAAGCAGAATCTCTTCCGGCAGCCCGGACTGGAACCGGCGGGCGATGGAAGTGCATAAATCATAAAGCCCTACTTCTTCGAAACGGTACGGCTGCACGTTCTGGTCGCTCCTTGCGAGGAAAAGCAAATCATCGAGCATGGCTGCCATTAATTTGGCTTCCGTTTTTAAATCGGCGACAATTCCCCTGCCGAACGCGCTCAAATTCTCCCCCTCTTCCCGTTCCAGCAGCTCAGCCGAACTGTAAAAAACGCTGACCGGCGTCCGCAGTTCATGCGATGCATCCGACACAAATTTCCGCTGCTTGTCAAAAGCCTGCTGGATGGGCACAATTGCTTTTCCGGCCAGAAAATAACTGAGCAGCGCAAGCACCCCCGTAAATACAGCAGCCAGGAATAGAAACAGCAAAAGCAGTTTTTTCAAAACAAGATGCGCGCCTGTTGTTTCAATTCCAACCACCGTGTACACACAGCCTATGCCCGGGACGGTTCTCATCCCGGCATGGTACATTGCATGCCGTTCTTTATATTCCGTTTCATACATGCCAGATGGGGAGCTTTTCTCCGTAACAAATTTTTTCATCTTTGTGTGGAAGCCGGGAATCAGTTCCTCTCCCTTGAGCAGGGTGCCGTCCGGCTTAAAAATATAGTAGAAATACGGATGGTCCGCTTCCTTCACCTTTTCGGCAGGTTTTCCTTTTAAACGTGCGATCCCGCTTTTGCTGATGGCCGCCTCCTGTTTCATATACTGGCGGATTTCTCTTGCTTGTTCCCTTTCCGCCACTTTTTGGACGGTTACATACATGACGGCAAGAATAAAGATAAGAAACAGAAAAAAGGTCAATATGTAAACAATGGTTAAGTTTTTCCGGATCGGTTTAAACATGGCCATCATTCATTCTGTATCCGAGCCCCCGCACAGTTTCAATCAAGGACCTTTCCCCTTCTCTGTCAATTTTCTTACGTACGCGTTTTACCAGGGCATCGAGCGCGTTATCGGAAATATCTTCGTCCAGCCCCCAAATATGCTCGATGATTTTTTCGCGCGGCAAAACAAGGTTTTTATTGCGCATGAAATATTCACAAAGCTGGTATTCCTGTCTTGTTAACGGGATCATTTTGCCATTTGCTTCCGCCTGCTTGGATTCAAGATGCAATGCCAGATAAGCGCATGTGATGGTTTCCTGATATGTTTTCAACTTCCTGCGGCCGAGCGCATCAATCCTCGCCACCAGTTCATCAAAGGCAAATGGTTTGACAATATAATCATCTGCGCCTGCCCGAAGCCCGGCAACCACATCATCAACTGCATCCCGTGCCGTCACCATGATAATGCCCCCCTGGAAACCCTGTCTCCTCAGTTTCCGGCAGATCTCAATCCCTTCCAGGCCGGGCATCATCCAGTCCAGCACCAGCATGTCATAAGACCCGAACACCGCTTCGTCATAAGCGCGTTCACCGTCCTGTTCCCATGCGACCTGATGTTTTTCTTTTTCCAGCATATGATGGAGCAATTTGCCGAAACGCCTATCGTCTTCCGCCAGTAAAATTTTCATATTTCATCCCCTCGTCCGAAAGGATTTCTTATTTTTATCATACCATGCGGGTAGAAAAGCTTCTAAGTTAATTTTTTTTTCAGTTTCATTTCAGATACGGCTTGTATACTGGGCCTGTAAATTAAAGAAGAAGGGGATTATCAAAATGGGAACACCGATACACCCGTTACTGGTGCATTTTCCGATTGCCCTGCTGATATTCGGGGTTATCTTTCAGTTTGTTGCACTGTGGAAAAAAGAATTTTTCAATAAGATGGCGCTGTATTTATTCGGCAGCGGTTTTGTGATGGGAATCGCCAGTTATATGACAGGCGACTCCGCGATTCCGGATGCAAGGGAAAAATGGGGGCAGGCGGTACATTCGATGGTCGAAACACATGAACATTACGCCCTGATTACCATGGCGATTTTCGGCGCCGTCCTGTTTTTCAAACTGCTCGCCCGTTTCAAACCGTATAAATGGATCATGCCGCTTGTGCTTGTCCTGTGCATTGCTGGCACAACCACGCTGGCTTTGACCGGCCATTACGGCGGGAAAATGGTCTATAACATGCCGGGCGAAACATCTGCACCGGCAAAATAAAGGATATGCCGCTTTATCGCGTTTCCTGCGTTAAAGCGGCATATCTTGCATGGGCAGCTTCCAGCAATCCTTGCGGGGAAAGAGTGATCTGTGTCCCAATTTTTCCTGCGCTTACAACGATTTCATCAAGCGTTGCTGCGCTCTCATCGACAAATGTCACATAGTGCTTTTTCATACCGATCGGGGAACAGCCACCGCGGATATAGCCGGTATATTTTTGGATATCTTTCACATGGATCAATTCGATCTTTTTCTCGCCCGCTGCTTTTGCGGCTTTTTTCAGGTCGAGTTCTGCCGCAACCGGGATGACAAACACATAAAGTTCACCGCTGTGCCCCTGCGTGACCAAGGTTTTATAAACGGCTTCCGGCGGTTTGCCGATTTTTGCCGCAACGGAGATGCCGTCGATTTTCCCGTCCTTTACCTCATACGACAGCATGCCGTACGGGATTTTCTGCGCATCAAGCAGCCGCATCGCATTTGTTTTTGCTATTTTTACCAAATTCACCACTTCCTCCAGAGGCCTGTTACTATCATTGTACCGGTTTCGGGGCGGATTTTCCATCAAAACAAAAAAGCCGGCCTGCACGGGGCGAGGCCAGCTTCCTTTATTTACGCACACCTTTTTTCTTTTTCTGGTCGATTTCATCTTTTCTCCCCGTGGAGAATTCCACGAGTTCTTCTGCAACCTCATTTCCAAGCTTGGCATTTTTATTCCGCTCAGCATTCTGGTTTCCGTATTTTTGCCTGCCCATTTGCACGCTCCTTTCCTTTTTTACAGCTATATTTTGCATTGAAAAAGGAAGAATATGCGGCTTTCAGATTAATGAATGATATGGGATACCATCCACGGCGTAACAAAAATGGAAATGGCCGCAACGATAATCATGCTGACGCTGGAAATGGCGCCTGACCGGGCGCTGAGTTCAAACGCTTTAGAGGTGCCGATCCCGTTCGCATGCGTTCCAAGCAGGATGCCATGGGCAATTTCGTTTTTAATGCGCAGATGCTTGATCAGCCACGGCGCCATCACAGAACCGATAATCGCGTTCAAGATCACAAAGACAGCCGTTATAGACGGCACACCGCCGATTTTTTCAGAGACGCCCATTGCAATCGGGGTTGTGATCGTAAACGGGATGATACTGTGCTCCAGGCTTTTGCTGAAATGGAAAAGCGTGGCGATGGCCGAGGAAAGGAATACTGCCATCAGCCATCCCGCCCCGATGCCGATTAAAATTTCAACCGCATATTGGCGGACGATTTTAAAATGGCGGTAAAGCGGCACAGCAAAAGCAACAATGGCCGGCTGCAGCAAATCCGTTAAAACAGAGGTGCCTTTCTGGTAGTCCCGGTACGGTATATCTTCCCCGAGTAAAAAGGCGCCTAATAATACCGGCGTGACCAAGAGCGGGGAAACAAAGATTTTTTTATATTTCCCGTACAGTTTTTTGAAAATCCAGTAACTTCCAACCGTTAACAGCAGGCACACAATTTTAACGATCACGCATCTTCACGCTCCTTCGATTTGCAATTTTGTCCGCAAGCCATCCCGAACAAGCCATCGCGGCAATCAGGCTGATCAGGATCACAACCAGGATTTCCGGTCCGTTATGGACAAGCAGGTTTCTATACTTTACCATGCCGACTGCTGACGGAATAAAAAACAACAGCAGCTCCGCCATCAGGAAATTGGCCCCGATTTCAATCCAGCCCATTTTTACAATGCCGAATTGCAGCAGGAGAAAGAGGGCAATCATTGCCAGCATGCTGCCCGGCAGCGGGATGCGCAACAGTTTTGCGACCGCGCTCATGGCTTCAGCGAACAGATACAAACCGGCAATCTGTAACATTCCGATCAGGATTTTTTTCAATATTTTCACCTTCTATAACTAGTTTACCGCGCCTGCGATAATAGGTAAAATGAATATATAGAATGGTAAAAATGCCTTTTATCTATACAAGGAGGGTTCCAGTTGGATATCCAGCATCTCCAGTACTTTGTTTCCGTTGCCACCCACGGCAGCTTCACGAAAGCCGCCCGGGAATGTTACGTATCGCAGCCGACAATCAGCAAAATGATTAAAAGCTTTGAAGCAGAACTCGGCGTCCCCTTGTTTAACCGCGCCGGGAAAAAAATCGTCTTAACCGATGCCGGGCAGGCCGTTTTTCAGCAGGCGCAAAAAACGCTGAAAGCTTTCCGGCAGCTGACAGATGCGATCAATGATGTGGCCGGCCTGAAAAAAGGCACGATCCGGATCGGGCTGCCGCCAATGATCGGGTCGCGCTATTTTCCCCGGGTTATTGATGAATTTCATCATGCCTACCCGGATATTAAAATCCAGCTCGTGGAGGATGTCACAAGAAAAGTAGTCCATGATGTCGAAAATGGGACATTGGATCTCGGCGCCGTCGTGATGCCGGTTGATGATGAGGTGTTCGGGCATTTTTCGTTTGTCCATGACCGGCTTGTGCTGCTTGTGCACCCGTCCCATCCGCTTGCAGGCTGCACAAGCGTCCGGCTGACACAGCTGAAAGAGGAGGAATTCATTTTTTTCCACAGAGATTTTGCCCTTCACGACCAGATTATAAAGGAATGCCTGAAGCTCGGGTTTATGCCGAATATTATTTACGAAAGCACGCAGTGGGACCTTATCTGCGAATTGGTGGCGTCCAATCTCGGCATTGCCCTGCTGCCGAGTACGATATGCCATGCGTTTAACCCGGAACGCGTCAAAATCATTCATCTGGAAGAACCTGTCCTCCCGTGGAATCTGGCAATCATCTGGCCGAAACACCAATACCTTTCTTTTGCGGTAAAAGAGTGGATCCGGTTTACAAAGAACTTATTCGGCAGCGGGATCCCGCCTGCCGTGCCGCAGCCGGAAGAAGCAACGAAAAAAAGAAAGTAAAAAACAGGCGCACGGGTTCAGCAACAGGGAAAATCGGATCAGCAGGGGCGGGGTTTGAGGCACCTGCGAAATTTGCCTGAACCGGGACTTCTCCTGATGATCCGGTTGGACTATTTCACGTTTTAAAGCACTTGTGAAGCTCCCTGAAATCAAAAAAACCGGCTTGAAGCAGCCGGCTAAGCTTTGATGTCAATCCTGTATGTTTCAAACCAGTAATGGATCTGGGCGAGGTAGGCAAGCAGCTGTGGGCCCGTCATCAGCTGTCCGAACCACGGCGTCCGGAATGCTTTCCCGTTTGTCTCCATCAGCTCCATTAATTGATCGCGATGCAGAAATTCATACAAAATGGAATCTTTCTGTTCCAAAACTTCACTGAGCCACCGCTTCACCGCTGCCGTGTAAGCCGGATGGTGCGTTTTCGGATACGGGCTTTTTTTCCGGTATAAAATCTCTTCCGGCAAAATGCCCTCCAGCGCTTTCCGCAAAATGCCCTTCTCCCTGCCGCCGTACATCTTCATCTCCCACGGGATATTCCAGACATACTCCACAATCCGGTGATCGGCAAACGGCACGCGCACCTCGAGGCTCGCCCCCATGCTCATCCGGTCTTTCCGGTCAAGGAGTGTTGCCATAAACCAAAGCATATTGATGTAAAACAGCTGGCGGCGCTTTTTTTCCACATCGGTTTCGCCGTCCAAAAGCGGCGCTTCTGCGACAGACGCTTCATATTTCGACATCACGTAATCTTTTAGCTGCAATTTTTCCTGCCAGCCTTCTTTTAACAGGCCGATCCGTTCACCGAGGGACCGCATCCACGGGAAGCCTTCACGGTTCAAATCATCTTCGCGCCGGAACCACGGATACCCGCCGAAAATTTCATCCGCGCACTCACCCGAAAGGCTTACAGTAAAATCTTTTTTGATCTCGCGGCAAAACCAGAGCAGCGATGAGTCAACATCCGCCATTCCCGGCACATCCCGGGCGAGAACAGCCGCTTTTAAAGATTCGGCCAGTTCTTCCTGCGTGATCACGCAATGATGGTGGACTGTATCAAATGCTTCTGACATCTTGCGGATAAATACCCCGTCAGCATCCGGCTGAAAATCATTCGCTTTGAAATAGCGGTCGTTCCCTTCGTAATCAATGGAAAAAGTATGCAGCCGCCCTTTTCCTTCCCTTTGAAAATGGCCTGCAGCAATGGCGGTAATGGCGCTTGAATCGACGCCGCCGGATAAAAACGTGCAAACCGGGACATCCGAGACAAGCTGGCGGACAACCGCATCCTGAATGAGCGAACGGATCGTTTCCGCCGTTTCCTCTGCTGCCTCCGTATGCGGCGCGCTTTTCACGTTCCAGTACCGCCACACTTTTAATCCGTTACGATCCATCTTCAGCGCATGTGCCGGGCGCAGTTCCGCCATGCCGCGAAATATTCCCGTCCCCGGTGTTCTCGACGGCCCGAGCCCCCATATTTCGGCAAGCCCTGCCTCATCCACTTCCGCTTTCACATCCGGGTGAGCGAGCATCGCTTTTACTTCCGAGCCGAACAAAAGCCCGCTTCCGTGTGCTTTGTAAAAAAATGGTTTTACCCCAAGGCGGTCGCGTGCTGCAAATACCTGTTCCTTGTTCCCGTCCCAGACCGCAAACGCAAAAATGCCGTTCAGGCGGTCCACACATGCCTCTCCCCACTCGATATAAGCGGTTAAAAGCACTTCCGTATCCGAGTGGCCCTGATAAGTATAGCCTTTTTTCAAAAGCTCCGCGCGCAAATCCTCCGTATTGTACAATTCGCCGTTATAGCAAATCGTATACATCTTTCCGTCCTTTTGCCGCGTCATCGGCTGCACACCGCATAAAGGGTCAACAACGACGAGCCGTTTATGGCCGAATGCCGCATGCGGCGAAAGCCAGTAATTCGTATCATCCGGTCCCCGTTTGGTCAACGTCTCTGTCATTTTTTTGACCGTTTCCAGTTCACTCCGCAAGTCTTTTTGAAAATCGACCCATCCGGTTATACCGCACATTCCGGCTCACCCTTCCTGAATTTCTCTACTTCCTGCAGCCCATGCAAAAGCCGCTTTGCCGTGCCATTTTTCTTACCGGCTGTATTAGTATATAGGCGCATGCCCCAAAATGTGCATGGTTCTGTAAAACGAAGTAAAAAAGCGTTTTGTGATAAAATGATAATAAGTTTTTGGACAGAAAGGGTTGAGCCGATGATTTCCGCTTTGATCATCATACTGGCGCTCGTCTTGTTATTGCCTTTTTTTGTGCCGTTAGTCGAGCGCAATTTGGAAATATTTTTGTTTATAATGGGGTGGGCCGCGGCCATTGCCGGCGGTGTCCTGGACAAACCCCTGTTGAAGAAGGCTTTGGAAGACCCGGTTAACATCACCATTGCCGTATTTGTAGCCGGCCTGTTGTTCCGCTGGCTGGAGCGGCCGCTTGAAAAAGTGATTTCCGCCATTAACCGGGGGATACCGTTTCCGCTTCTGGCTGCCTTGACTGTAATCCTTCTCGGGTTGCTTTCGAGTGTCATCACGGCCATTATTGCCGCTTTAATTTTAGTCGTGATTGTCAGCGTGCTGCGGCTTGACCGGAAATCGGAAACACAGCTCGTCGTCTACTCCTGCTTTTCCATCGGGCTCGGCGCCGCACTGACGCCGATCGGCGAACCGCTCTCCACCCTTGCGATCAGCAAACTGGGGGAGGACTTTTTCTATTTGCTTCGCCTGATCGGGCCGGAAGTCATTTCCGCTGTTGTGATTTTCGGCATTCTGGCTGCCGTTGTGATCAAACCCGAACAGTCGGCGATCGGGCTGAAAACGGCGCATACACGAGAGTCTTATGTGGAGATTGCGGGACGGACAGTAAAAATTTACTTGTTTGTGATGGGGCTGACCTTGCTCGGCGCTGGGTTTGAACCGCTCATTAACCGCTTCCTGCTCGATTTGAGCCCGTTTATTTTGTACTGGATCAATATGATTTCAGCCGTGCTGGACAATGCGACACTGGCAGCAGCAGAAATCAGCCCGAAAATGGCGGACAAAACGGTACAGGCCATTTTGCTCGGACTGCTGATCAGCGGAGGCATGCTTGTACCCGGCAATATCCCGAATATAATCTCCGCCGGAAAACTCCGGATCACAAGTCGGGAATGGGCCCGGTTCGGCCTCCCAATCGGTCTCGCCGCCATGGCCGTTTATTTTGTCGTGATTTTGTTTGTATAAGAGGGTTGAAGACAGGTTTACAAAAGGATAGGGATGGCTGCCGCTTTTTCTTTTTCCGTTATGGAAGACAGATTGTGCGGCGGGCTATCCCCTTTATCCCTGCCACGAAAGGCAGACTGGGGCACCATTCTTATAAACCTATTAGAACACAGTACCCGGCAAAAACTATCCTCCCCATAGTCCCATCTTTATACCTTTGGTCAAAATTATCTTATTTATTAAAAAAATAAACATACGTTCGTTTTTTGGTTTATAATTGTATTATCCCATTCACTTTATATAACAAGATATTTACACAGGGGGGATAAAGAGTGAAGACGATCACAATTCGGTTTCATCCTACTGTCTGCCATAAACGCAGGCGGCTTTATTTTTCTTAACTTCCATAATGTTGTACATCAGTTCCTGCGCCAAATTTTTTCCGTCTGCCAGTCCGGCTGCTCTCAAAATCATTTGGTTATGAATGAATGACAGAGACGCGTGTCGGCCGTGCCAATGTCCAAAATGTGCCGGAATCAAAATGCCGGGCCGCCTGTCAGCAAGCCCGGCAACAATGCTATTTGGACATTCTCGGCCGTTTATCCGGCAGTTTTTTGATCAGCTGGTTCGCGACTTCCGAAGCCACCAGCCCGATCGCAATTGCAACAGAGAGAAGCAGCACTTTTGCGGCAAGCGATACGGCGCCGTTATAATCGTTTTGGACAAAGTGCCGCATGGCGTCATAGGCAAGGCCGCCTGGCACAAGCGGAATAATCCCGCCGACCGTAAAAATCAAGATCGGCGTCTTATAAAAACGGGCAAACACCTGGCTGATCACCCCGACAAAAAAAGCTGCAATAAACGTGCCATACACGACGTTCTGCTCATACATGAAAAATAGAAAATAAATACCCCACCCGATCATGCCGGTAATCCCGCACTGGATCAACAATTTTCTCGGTGCATTGAAAAGAATGCCAAATCCCGCCGAAGCAAAAAAGCTGGTTAATAGCTGTTGGAACAACTTCCGTCACCCTTTTAAAAAACTGTAATCTTTGATGTGTAAAAAACGCAGGGGCCTTAAAAAGCAGGCGGCCTTTTAAAAAATCGTGAGTATAATCGCGATCCCGGCACCGATGGCAAATGAGGTTAAAAAAGCTTCTGCGCCTTTTGTGACACCGGAAAAAAGATGTCCCGCCATCAGGTCGCGCAGTGCGTTGGTAATCGCCAGCCCCGGAACAAGCGGCATGACAGAACCGATAATGATTTTATCCAGTTCCCGGCCGACGCCTGCATGGACAAGGATGTAAGCTGTAATCCCGATCACAAGCGAAGCGACAAATTCAGCAAAGAAACGCACCTTTACGAACCGGTGGATGTAATGCGTGCTGAGGAAGCCAAGGCCGCCTGCAATACACGCGGGCAGAAAGTCAATCCAGCCGCCTAAAAAAATGATGACAAAGCAGCCGCTTGAAATGGCTGCAGCCACAAATTGCAGCCAGAGAGGGTAAGCTTCCTCTTCCGTTTCAATTTTTTTCAACTGTCCATACGCTTCCTCGAGAGTGATGCCCCGGTTGCTGATTTGCCGCGAGATGCTGTTGACCTGGTCGACTTTTCTCAAATCCGTTGAACGTTCGGAGATGCGGATCAACTTTGTCAGTTCCGCCCCGTCCAGTGAAAAAATAATGGCTGTCGGGGTGACAAAGCTGTGCGACCCACTGATCCCGGCAGCTGCAGCAATTCTCGACATCGTATCTTCCACACGGTACGTTTCCGCGCCGCTCATCAGCATGATTTTTCCGGCTAATAAGCAAACCCTCATGACCTGCTGGGCTTCATTCTGATACATGCTCATTTCTCCCTATCGATTCACCTGCAATTATTTAACCACAGTTTGCCGGTCAATAAAATAGCCGGCTCCATTTTTCAGGTCCGGCTTTTTATTGAAAAACTGGCTAAACGCGCCGTCTTCAATGTCAAAATTATTTAATTTCGACGGTCCAATTGAGCGGATCTTCCGTTTTTCCGAGCTGGATGCCGGTTAAAGCATCATAAAGCCGGTTTGCAACCGAATCCGGCGTTTCAGCATTTGGAAGCTTCATCGCAATATCCTTCCAGCCGAGTTCGCCAACAGGGGAAATCACAGCTGCCGTTCCTGTGCCGAACACTTCTTCCAGATGCCCTTTTTTATAAGCGTCATAAATTTCATCAATGGAAATTTTCGTTTCCTTTACAGGGACATTCCAGTACTTCAGCAGCGCGATAACGGAGTCTCTTGTGACACCGCCGAGAATGCTGCCGTTCAGTTTCGGAGTGACGACTTCTCCGTTGATTTTAAAGAAGATGTTCATGCTGCCGACTTCTTCAATATATTTTCTTTCCACACCGTCCAGCCAGAGCACCTGGTCGTAGCCCGACTCCTCTGCTTTTTCCTGTGCTTTCAAACTTGCTGCATAATTGCCGCCTGTTTTTGTAAAGCCGACGCCGCCCGGGACAGCCCGGACATATTCGTCTTCCACATAAATGCGGACAGGTTTCAGCTGGTCGCCGTAATACGAACCAACAGGAGAAAGGATAATCATGAATTTATATTCGTGTGCCGGGTGTACGCCAAGGCTGGGCTCCGTTGCAATAATGAACGGGCGGATGTAAAGCGATGTCCCTTCCCCGTCCGGAATCCAGTCCTTTTCAAGCTCAACAAGCTGCTTAATGGCATCAAGCACAATGGTCTCGTCTATTTGCGGGATGCTTAACCTCGCGCAAGACACATTCATCCGGGCAACATTTTTTTCAGGCCTAAACAACAGAACCCTGCCGTCCTTTGCGCGATAGGCTTTTAATCCTTCGAATACAGACTGGCTGTAATGGAATACCATTGCTGCCGGATCCAATACAAGCGGTGCGTACGGTGTTATTCGTGGTTGGTGCCAGCCTTCTTCGTCATTATAGTCCATGACAAACATATAGTCCGTGAAATGTTTGCCAAAACCCAATGATTCAACAGCCGGTTTTTCTTTTTTCACATCTGCTTTCACTAATTCGATAACCTGATTCAAACCGATAGCATCCCTTTCTAATACGTGAAATTATTATTTTCGATCTATTATAACAACTTTACGGAGAAAAGACCAGAGGCTTTATGAAATTTTTAAAATTTTTTGAGTGAAGCGCTTTCCGAACCAATAGCAGATACAACTTTAGACTCCCCCTGTAAAACAGGCTGCATACATGATAAAAGCGGCGGGGCCACGGTAAATCGTGTCCCGCCGCTTTTATCTGATATCCCCCCCAAGAATGCCTGTACATTAAACCAGCTGGTGCATGCAAAGTTTTTCCTTTAAAGCGGATTCGGCAAGTTTTGCATCAAGCCTTCCTTACCGATGCCTCCAAATCCGGCAGGGCAGGCGTTCTCAGCAGGCTGTACCAGTTCTTGAAAGCGGAGATCATAATGACGAGCCCGAGAATGAGCATAATGATCGACAAAATGCCGTTCAGTACATTGTAGCCCGGCGCGGCATGGTTCAGGTAAACATTTTTCACCATCCAATAGCCGGCATAGTTCACCGTAACATACAAATACGCAAGCGGAATCAGGCAAGTGAACATATACCGTTTTTTATCGGCAATTTTCAAAATGACGGTTGCCCCGACAATCAGCCCGATCGAGGCCATCAGCTGGTTCGATACGCCGAACAGCGCCCAGACTGAACCGATATCGCCGGAGTAAAGCAAATAGCCCCACATGAAGCAGGCCGCGGCGCTTGTGAGAATGGATCCCGGCAGCCAGTCGGTCTTTTTGAGCGGTTTATACAATTCCCCTAAAAAGTCTTGCAGCAGGTAGCGCGCGACCCGTGTCCCCGAATCGATCGCCGTCAGGATAAACACGGCTTCAAACAAAATGACAAATTGATAGAAATAGGGTGCAAGATTGCTAAACCAGTGGATTTTTGTAAAAATATACGTCATGCCGACTGCAAGCGTTACCGCACCCCCGGTTCTGCCGGCCAGGTCCATCCCGATTTCACTGCTTAAATGCGGAAGATTGACAACATGCATGCCGAGTGTCTTAAAGACTTCCGGCGTGGAGTTGATGGCAAAGTAATCGGCGGGCTGCAGGGCGGTTGCAGCGACAAGCGCCATCACGCCGACAAGCGATTCGACAAGCATGGCGCCAAATGCAACCGGCTTGATATCCGTCCATTTATCGAGCATTTTCGGCGTTGTGCCGGAGCCGATAAAGGCATGGAAACCGGAAATCGCACCGCAGGCAATCGTGATCGAAATAAACGGCCAGACCGGTCCTGTCATCGTCGGGCCGCCGCCGTGGATAAATTGTGACAGCGCCGGCATATGAATCGGCGGATTAATGATAAATACACCAATAATGAGGGCAATAAATACGCCGATTTTCATAAAGCTGCTCAAATAATCACGCGGCGCCAACAGCAGCCATACCGGCAGGGCCGCAGCAAAAAATGCATAAGCCGGAAGAATAATGGCCAATGTTTTCGGATCAAACGTAAGCCATTCGCCAATTACCGTATGGCGGATCCACGGCCCGGCAAAAACGCCCGCTACGATCAGGAGGAAACCGATCGTTGTGGTCAGCTTCAAATTGCCGGTTTTTTTGTAAAACAAGCCAACGCCCATTGCAACCGGGATCGTGATCCCCACGGAAAAGGTGCCCCATGGGTTATTTTGCAGGGCATTTACGACAACCATGGAAAGGCCGGCCATCGTAATCACAATAATAAACAGCATGGCAAGGCCTGTACAGAACCCGGCAACCGGCCCCATTTCCTCTTTCGCCACTTCAGAAAGCGATTTCCCTTTCCGGCGCATGGAGGCAAAGAGCACGACAGCATCGTGTACGGCCCCGCCGATAACAGCGCCGATCAAGAGCCATAAGAGGCCCGGCAAATAGCCGAACTGCGCTGCCAAAATGGGTCCGACAAGCGGGCCTGCAGCCGCAATCGCCGCAAAATGGTGGCCGAACGTCACCCATTTATTGGTCGGCACATAATCTTTCCCGTCGTTAAACTCATGTGCCGGCGTCGGCGTATCATTGTTCAGCTTTAACACCTTTACGGCCATAAACGTACCATATAAACGATAAGCAATCATTAAGATACAGATGGAGCCGATTACAATTGTAATCGCATTCATTTGGGGAAAGCCTCCTTTTTTGTCATTCTCAACGCTTATATTTTATAAGTTATGCACGCTGTAAAAGCGGTTTTCCGGCAAAATGCAAATATCCAAGGATAAGAGGGCGAATCTAGAATAATATTCCACTTGGCTCGCCTGCTTTATAGGTAAATATATCTGATAAGATTTGAAAGTCAATAACTTTTGCAACTTCTATAACTTATTTTCAGCAGTTAGCAATCCCCCCTTTGTTTTTCCACCCGTCCGTATTGAAAACCCTTTCTTCCATTATAGATGACTTCCCCGGTTTTAGGAAAGTAAAAAAAGCAACGGTCCAAAACCCAAAATCAATTAAAAAACGGCGGGATACCGGTCTAACCGTATCCTGCCGTTCTTTCTGCCATGGGGCGGATAAACCGCCTGTCTGAAAGCCCGCTGTTTTTCAGGGGGCTGCTGTGAAACTTTTTGCCGTCATTGTGTTTGCTTATAGTCTTTTAAATACGATACCGGTTTATTGACCGGGACGGCTGCGCCTTTATAATGCTTTTTGATAAAGTCGGAGACTTCTTTTGAATGATAAATGTTTACAATTTCTTTCAGCGTTTTGTCATTCTTGTCTTTTGTCCGGGCTGCGATAATATTGATATACGCTTTGTTGCCCGCATCTTCACGGAAGATGGAGTCATTCGTCGGGTTTAAGCCGGCATTAATGGCCATATCGCAATTGATCACAGCGAGTGCCGAATCATCCAGGCCGCGCGGTGTTTGGGCGGCATCCACGGCAGTAATTTTCAAATGTTTCGGGTTTGAAGCGACATTTTCAAGCCCGCCTTTGCCTGTGAAACCTTTTTTCGTCGTAATCAAGCCGGCTTTTTGCAGCAAAAGCAAAGCCCTTCCGAGGTTCGTCGGGTCTTTCGGAATCACAACCTGGTCGCCGTCTTTTACTTCGCTGATCTTTTTATACCTTTTCGAGTAGATCCCCATCGGCCAGATATTCGTTGTGCCGATCGCCGATAGCTTCAGATTGCGTTGTTTTATAAAGTCATCGAAATAAACAACCGTCTGGAATGCGTTAATATCAATTTCCCCGTCGCTTAATGCGAGGTTCGGCTGAACATAGTCGTCAAAGCGGACAATCTTGATATTGATATTTTTCTTTTTCGCAAGTTTCTGGATTAAATTCCATGTCGGCACTTCAGAAGTGGTTGTCCCGACTTTGATTGTCTTTGTGCTTGTGCTGCCCGAATTGTTTTTGGCCCCGCATCCTGCCAAAATCAGGATCAGCCCCAATAATAGAATCGCAAATTTTTTCATCGCTCTAAGTCCCCCTGCATTTAATTTTTTATAAAAAGGTGTAACCCTTTTTTCCAATATTATTTTCTCCGGATTTTTTTGGAAAGAAAGTTGCCCAATGTCTGGACAAGCTGGGTGAAAATAACCAGCGTGATAACGGTAACGATCATGACGCCTGTCTGAAACTGGTTGTAGCCGTACGTGATCGCCAAATCCCCGATCCCGCCGGCACCGACCGCGCCCGCCATCGCGGAAGCCCCGATCAGCCCGATGGTGGCAATCGTTAAATTGAGCACCATGGACGCCTTTGCCTCCGGAAGCAAAAACTGCCAAATAATCTGCCAGTTCGTCGCCCCCATTGACTGCGCAAGTTCGATTGTCCCTTTGTCGACTTCAAGCAGTGAACTTTCAATGAGCCGCCCGATGTAAAAAGCAGTGTACAAAACGAGCGGCACAATCGCTGCCGTTGTTCCGATCGCTGTCCCGACAACCCAGCGCGTAAACGGAATGATCGCGACAACGAGAATAATAAACGGGATCGACCGGAAAATATTGATAATCACATTTAAAATATTAAAAATCCATTTGTTTTCCCAAATGCCGTTTTCCCGGGTAATAACGAGGATCACGCCGACCGGAACGCCGATGATGATGGAAATGATTAATGATACAGCCACCATATACAGCGTCTGGCCCATTGCCGTGAAAAATTGCGGCCAAAACCATGACCAATCAAATGCCATTTTTCTCCACCTCCCGAATGATGGCTTCGTGATCGTTAATGTACTGAATGGCCCGCTTCATTTCTTCCGGGTCGCCTTTCAATTCGACAAGCAGGTTGCCGAAAGGAATGCCCTGAAGTTCGGTGATCATGCCATGAAGCACATTCAGGTCGATTGAAAAATGTTTTGCCGTATTGGATAACAGCGGCATATTGGTGGAAGCTCCTTTAAACAGGATCCGGTAAATGCCGTGCGGATTGTCTTTGCTGCTTTCATCGATCAGTTTTTGCACCGACGGCGGAATCGAATCATTCAGCACGGTTTTCACAAAGCTTCTTGCAATTTGCGTTTTCGGTTCTGTGAAAAGGTCGATCACCGGGCCCTGCTCTACAATTTTTCCGCCGTCCAGTACCGCCACTTTATCACAAATGTCACGAATGACGTTCATTTCATGGGTGATCATCAGGATCGTGATGCCCAGCTCATCCCGGACTTTCCGCAAGAGGTCGAGCACGGCTTCGGTCGTATTCGGGTCAAGGGCCGATGTTGCCTCGTCACAAAGCAGGATGTCGGGATCCGTCGCCAGGGCCCTTGCAATCCCGACCCTTTGTTTCTGGCCGCCTGACAACTGGCCAGGGTAGTGATGCATTCTGTCTTCCAGCCCGACAAAAGACAATAACTCTGAGACTTTTGCCTTTATATCTTCCTTTGGGCGGTGCTCCAGCACAAGCGGCATGGCTACGTTTTGAAAAATTGTCTTAGACTGGAGTAGATTGAACTGCTGGAAAATCATGCCGATTTTTTTCCGCTCTTTGCGCAGCTCTTTCGGCGGCAGGCGCACAAGGTCGACCCCGTTAACGAGCACTTTCCCGGAAGTCGGCCGCTCGAGCAGATTTACGCACCGGATCAGCGTACTTTTCCCGGCGCCGCTGTAGCCGACCACCCCGAAAATTTCCCCTTTTTCAACACGCAGATTGATGCCTTTTAACGCTTCAACCTTTTTATTCTTCCCTTTGCCGTATACTTTCTGAATATCTTCTAATACCAGCATGTTGAAATCTCCTTCTGTTCCTTTTAGCAAAAAAAAACCCGCTTTCATTCGAAAGAGGTTTGCCGGTCAAGTGACTTATCTCTCAGAATGAACCATTCTGCAGGAATTAGCACCTTTCAAAAAAAGATTTGAAGGTTGCTGGACGTCATCGGGCCTGTCCCTCAGTCTCTCTGGATAAGTTATTCATTTGTTATATTTAAATATTAGTGGACGGCTCGGGATTTGTCAATTCATTATTTTATATTTTTTTGTTTTCCAATC
>Ga0207807_1000076_pt1 | contig 29337 bp, 27 predicted proteins | sample HigsolmetaGSP15D_FD_184843 | JGI IMG/M metagenome (GOLD analysis project Ga0207807, IMG submission 184843) | High solid enriched microbial communities from the Joint BioEnergy Institute, USA - SP1-5-D (SPAdes) | ecosystem: Engineered > Bioreactor > SSF (Solid state fermentation) > Aerobic >... | reverse complement strand
GCATTGAGGCCATTTCCACTTCGGCAAAACTTCCTTTCAGAAACGATCCCGGAAGCCCAATCTTCTCCCGCTTCTTACTCTTAAGTTTTGCGCCTCTATCATGTAACGGCTTTGCCGGACGCCGGGATGATCGCACCCGAAAGTCTGAAACAAAGCCTGCCATATGAAATTATCATGATTATACCATATACGGAAAAACCCTGCCAGGTTATTCTTGTAATTTTTTGATTAATGTTTCGGATACCGGACGCGGGATGCCCGCTTCCACAAATTCTTCCAGCTTTGCTTGTTTCATTTTCTTCAAGGAGCCAAAGTGGCGGAGCAGTTGTTTTTTCCGTTTCGGCCCGATGCCCGGAATATCGTCAAGCGCCGATTGAAAAGCGGATTTTCCACGCAATTCCCTGTGGAAGGTAATCGCAAACCGGTGCACTTCATCCTGGATGCGCTGAAGCAGGTAAAATTCCTGGCTGTTCCGCCCGAGCGGCACAACTTCCAGCGGGTTGCCGAACAAAAGCTGCGATGTATTGTGCTTCTCATCCTTTGCCAGGCCGCCGATCGGGATCTCAAGCCCGAGCTCATTTTCAAGCACATCCCTTGCCGCGTCAATTTGCCCTTTTCCGCCGTCAATGATGATGAGATCCGGAAGCGGTAAGTTTTCCCTCAGGGCACGGATGTAACGACGGCGGATCACTTCGCGCATCGATTCATAATCATCCGGCCCTTCCACTGTTTTGATTTTATATTTGCGGTATTCTTTTTTTGCCGGCTTACCGTCCACAAACACGACCATCGCCGAAACCGGGTTTGTCCCCTGGATATTCGAATTATCGAACGCTTCAATCCGGTGTGGCGTGTAGATGCCAAGCTTTTCGCCAAGATTTTCAACGGCTTTGATCGTTCGTTCCTCGTCCCGTTCAATCAACGCAAACTTTTCCTTCAATGCAATCTTTGCGTTTTTCTCGGCCATTAACACGAGCTCTCGTTTCTGGCCCTTTTTCGGCTGGAGCACTTTGATTTCGAGCAGTTGTTCCGCCAGTTCCCGGTCTGCTTTTTCCGTAATCAGCACTTCTTTCGGCTTAATATGCTCCGGTTTGGCGTAAAACTGCCCCAAATAGCTCAAAAATTCCTCATCCGGCTCATCGTAAGACGGAAAAAGCGAGACATCTCGTTCGATCAGCTTTCCTTGGCGCATGAAAAAGACCTGGACACACATCCAGCCTTTATCCACTGCGTAGCCGAAAATGTCGCGATCCGTAAAATCCGTCATTGTAATTTTCTGTTTTTCCATCGTCATTTCAATATTGGCGATCTGGTCGCGGTATTCTTTTGCCCGCTCAAATTCAAGCTTTTCTGCAGCCTCATGCATTTTTTCTTCCAGTTCTTTTTTGATTTCCGTGTAACCCCCGTTCAAAAAGCGGGTAATTTGATCGGTGATCTCTTTGTATGTTTCTTCTTTCACCTCATTGACACACGGCGCAAGACACTGGCCTAAATGGTAATAAAGGCAGACGCGGTCCGGCATATTGGTGCATTTCCGCAAAGGATACAACCGGTCCAGCAGCTTTTTTGTTTCATTAGCCGCCTGCACGTTCGGATACGGGCCGAAATATTTGCCTTTATCTTTTTTCACTTTCCGGGTGGTGATCAGACGCGGGTGGCGTTCATGGGTCAGCTTAATATACGGGTATGTTTTATCATCTTTCAGCATGATGTTGTATTTCGGGTCATGCTTTTTGATTAAATTAATTTCAAGAATAAGGGCTTCAATATTGGAAGAAGTGACAATATACTCAAAGTCTTCGATCTCGCTGACAAGCCGCTGCGTTTTTGCGTCATGCGAACCGGAAAAGTAAGAGCGGACACGGTTTTTTAAAATTTTGGCCTTCCCGACATAAATGATGGTCCCCTGTCTGTCTTTCATTAAATAGCAGCCGGGTTGGGCGGGCAGGAGGGCAAGTTTATTGCGGATCGTCTCGTTCAATTTCTCTTCACCTCAAAATCCTGCGTTCTGTAAAAAACCCGGACCACAGCCGGCCCGGATTTTAAAATGCATTTGCGCACGGCTTGAAGCCGAGCGTTTATTGTATTATAAATGTTTGTTCACTAATTCTTGCAAAGCTTCTTTCGGCTGGTAACCGATCACTTTGTCGACCGGTTTGCCATCTTTCATGAGAACAAGGGTCGGAATGCTCATGACGCCGAATTTGCTGGTCGTTTCCTGATTCTCATCCACGTCTACTTTGACGATTTTCACCTTGTCGCCCATTTCAGCATCGATTTCTTCAAGTACCGGTGCAATCATTTTGCACGGACCACACCATGTTGCCCAAAAATCCGTTAATACCAAACCTTGGCTGACTTCCTGCTCGAAAGTCGCGTCGGTAGCATGTGTAATTGCCATATTGAAAGAACCCTCCTAAATCAAACTATTACTGCTTGGGATAAGTATATCATCCTTTATCATATGTTGCGAACAATTTGTCCGGTCCGGAAAAAGCAGTAATGATTTTATTATTTTATACCCTTTTTTCACGAATATCCAACAGAAAACAGGCCCGGAACGAATTTTTTCGTCCGGGCCCGGGATTACGCCGATGTGACTTTCAGTTTTTTGATTTCTTCCGTGAGAAGCGGGACCACTTCGAACAGGTCGCCGACGATGCCGTAGTCCGCTACGTTGAAGATGTTTGCTTCCGGATCTTTGTTAATGGCCACAATGACTTTTGAGTTGGACATGCCGGCCAAATGCTGGATGGCGCCGGAAATGCCGCATGCGATATACAAATCCGGCGTCACCACTTTGCCCGTCTGCCCGATTTGCAGGGAATAATCGCAATAGCCAGCGTCACATGCGCCGCGCGAAGCCCCAACCGCGCCGCCGAGCACATCGGCAAGTTCTTTCAGCGGTTTGAAGCCATCCGCGCTTTTCACGCCGCGGCCGCCTGAAACGATGACTTTCGCTTCCGAAAGGTCAACCCCTTCACTTACTTTCCGAACCACTTCTTTGATGATCGTGCGTAAATCTTTAATTTCCGCTTCGACGGTTTCAATGTCCCCTGTCCGCAATTCGTCTTTTTCAAGCGGGCTGATGTTGTTCGGCCGAATGGTCGCAAAGATGACCCCGTCTGTTACGATCTTTTTCTCAAACGCCTTGCCGGAGTAAATCGGGCGGGTAAAGACGACATGTTCCCCGGCTGATTCCACTGCGGTTGCGTCCGAAATCAGGCCGGCATCCAATTTAGCCGCTACTTTCGGGGCCAGGTCTTTGCCAAGCGCCGTATGGCCGATTAAGATGCCATCCGGCTTTTCAGATTCGATCACCGCAAGCAATGCTTGGGAAAAACCGTCTGAAGAATAGCTTTTCAGCTTCTCGTCTTCCACCACGGCAACACGGTCAGCGCCGTATTGAATCATGTCTTTCCCCAAATCTTTCACAGCGTCCCCGATCAAAACGCCGACCACTTCCCCGCCTTCTGCTACCGTTTTTCCGGCGGCAATGGTTTCATATGATACATTGCGGAGCGATCCGTCACGGACTTCCCCCACTACTAATACTTTTCGACTCATGCTGATCCCCTCCATTTCCGGTTTCTTCGCTTAAATCACTTTTGCTTCATTATGCAATAATTGGACAAGTTCTTTTACCTGGTCGGTGATTTCGCCTTCAAGCACTTTTCCTGCTTCTTTTTTCGGCGGCAGGTAAACCTCGATCGTTTTGGTTTTTGGCTCCACGTCTTCTTCTTCAAGGTCAAGGTCATCCAGTTCCAGCTCTTCAAGCGGTTTTTTCTTCGCTTTCATGATCCCCGGGAGCGAAGGATACCGCGGCTCATTTAAGCCTTGCTGTGCTGTAACGAGCAGCGGAAGGGTCGTTTCAATGATTTCGGAATCTCCTTCGACATCTCTTGTGACCGTCGCTTTGTCGCCGTCAATTTCCAGATTGGTAATCGTCGTTACATACGGGATGCCGAGCAACTCCGCCACCCGCGGGCCGACCTGTCCGGAAGCGTTGTCAATGGCGACATTCCCGCCGATAATGAGATCCGGTTCCTGCTCTTTTAAATAAGCGGCGAGCACTTTTGCCGTTGTGACCTGGTCGCTTGCTTCCACATCGTCTTCAATATTAATGAGGACTGCTTTATCCGCACCCATCGCAAGGGCCGTCCGCAATTGCTTTTCCGCATCTTCATTGCCGACTGTGACAACCGTGACTTCGCCGCCCTGGGCATCGCGCACCTGGATGGCCTCTTCAACGGCGTATTCATCGTACGGGTTGATGATATATTCTGCCCCGTCATCCTGTATGCGGCCGTTTGCAATCGCAATCTTTTCTTCTGTGTCAAAAGTCCGTTTTAATAATACGAAGATATTCATGCCGTTCCCTCCCTGAATCGTTAAAAAATAAAATTATTTAAGCGCATACAAAGCAAAAAATGTTAGGCCCCTGTAAAACGCGGTTCCCTTTTTTCAATAAAAGCTTTGATGCCTTCCTCTGCATCTTTTGAGCCGAACAGCTCAAGAAAACGTGCGGATTCCTGCTCCAAGCCTTTTTCGTAATCGTTTGTTTTTGCATAATTGACGAGTTCAATAGAGGCTTTCAGGGCCAGCGGGCTTTTCTTTGCAATTTTTTCAGCCAGCGCCCTTGCTTTCGGGAGCAGTTCCTCTTCTTTATAAGCATGGTTTGCAAGCCCGTGCTGCACGGCCTCCGTTCCGGTCAGCGGTTCGCTTGTCCACAGCATTTCAAATGCTTTGCCGCGTCCGACATACCTTGGCAGCCGCTGCGTTCCGGCAAAACCCGGCACGAGTCCGAGGCTCAGTTCCGGGAGGCCGAGTTTTGCATTTTCTGTGACAAGGCGGATATGGCATGCCATCGCAAGTTCGAGCCCACCGCCAAGTGCCGCGCCATGGATCGCGGCGATGACCGGTTTCGGGAACGCTTCCACTTTTTCGAACAATTCCTGACCGGAAACCGCCAGCGCATCGGAGCCGCCGGATTTCCTTAATTGGACAAATTCTTTAATATCCGCTCCTGCCGAGAAAAATCTTCCTTTCCCGTAAAGGAGCACGACCCGGGTTTCAGGATCGTTTTCAAGTTGGCCAAACGCTTGCGCAAGTTCTTTTAAAAGAGCCTGCGCAAGCGCATTGGCAGGTGGCCTGTTCATTTCAATGCAGGCGACCGCATTTTCCCGTTTGATCGTAATAAATTCCATCCCGTCTCAAACCCCCTTGTGAAAGCTGCGGCATTAAACCGCCGTTTTTTTGCCGCAGCCGTTAATGATCAATTGATGGACGGGAGCAGCCAGTGAAACGAGGTCGTATTTTTCTTTATTCATCACCCATGTCGTTACCGTTTCATCGACTGTCCCGAAAATCATCTGCCGGACGAGCCGGACGTCAAGCCCGGAATCGAATTCGCCTTTTTCCATGCCTTCGCGGATGATTTGGTCAACGAGCGTCAAATATTCTTTCAGTACGCTGTTGATTTTAAGCCGCAGATCTAAATTGGTCTGCCGCAGTTCCAGCTGGGTCACGACCGCCAAATGGTGATCGGCGGCAAGGACTTTGAAGTGGTTTTCGATCATCTTGAGCAACTTTTCGGAAGGGGAAAGGTCCCCTGCAATATATTCGGAAACCTTTTCGATAAACAGCTGCATCTTTTCTTCAAACAAAGAAATCAGGATATCTTCTTTGTTTTTAAAATACAAATAAATCGTGCCGTCCGCTACGCCCGCCTGTTTTGCAATTTTTGAAACCTGTGCCTGATGATAGCCGTGTTGTGCGATAACCACCACTGCTGCATCAATAATTTGTTTGTACTTTGGCCTGTTTTTCCTCACGGGCTATCACCTTTCAATCTCATGATCTGTCAATTTGGCCGACCGGTTTGATGGTGGCCGGAAAATGAATGACCATTCATTCATATTTTCATATTATACAGGAATGCAGCATTTGTCAAGTCCTGTTTATAAAAAATTTTCCTTAACCGATCTTCTCTCCTTCATTTTCCATCTTTTCTTTTTCTTCTGCAACCAATGAGCGCCGCAAAATTTTCCCGACGGCCGTTTTCGGCAGTTCATCCCGGAATTCGTAAATGCGCGGGACTTTATAGGCCGCCAGATATTGGCGCGCAAACCGGTCCAGTTCTTCTTCCGTTACTGCCATATTCTCTTTCAGCACAATATAGGCTTTGACGGTTTCCCCGCGGTACGGGTGCGGTACGCCGGCCACCACGGCTTCCTGGACGGCAGGGTGCTCATACAGCACTTCTTCTACTTCGCGCGGATAAATATTATAGCCGCCTGCAATGATGATGTCTTTTTTCCGGTCGACAATATAAAAATAACCTTCTTCGTCCATATAAGCCAGGTCCCCCGTAAACAGCCACCCGTCTTTCAGCACTTCCTGCGTTTCTTCCGGGCGGTTCCAGTAGCCTTTCATCACTTGCGGCCCTTTTACCGCCAGCTCGCCGACTTCACCGGGCGGCAACGGCCTGCCGTCTTCGAGCGACCGGATTTCGCAGTCCGTATCCGGCCATGGCACGCCGATGCTACCTTTGACGCGTTTTCCCCATACAAAATTGGCATGGGTGACGGGAGACGATTCACTGAGGCCATACCCTTCCACAAGCTTGCCGCCGGTTGCCTCTTCAAATTTCTGCTGGACTTCTACCGGCAGCGGGGCAGAACCGCTGATGCATGCTTCAATCGATGACAAATCATATTCCTTGATTTTCGGGTGGTTTAAAAGCCCGATATAAATGGTTGGCGCACCCGGAAACAGGGTCGGCCGCTGTTTTTCGATCGTCTTCAGCAGCGACTCCGCATCAAAGCGCGGAATTAAAATCATTTTAAAGCCCTGCATGACAGAAAGAATCAGCACGGTCGTCATGCCATACACGTGGAAAAACGGAAGCATGCCGAGCACCACTTCTTCTCCTTTTTTGGTCCTGTACATCCAGGCATCGCACATCGTCGCGTTTGCAATCAAATTCAGATGCGTCAGCATAACCCCTTTTGGCACGCCGGTTGTGCCGCCGGTGTACTGGAGAATCGCAAGGTCCTCTTCAATATCGAACGGCGTGTCAAGCGGTTCCGGAATTTCTTCCTTCATGATGTTCTTTAGCAAGTGATGGTGCCCGCCGTGCTGAACCCGTACTGTGACGCCCGTTTGCTTTTTCTGCATAAACGGGTAGATGACGTTTTTGGGAAAAGGCAAATAATCGCTGATAGCGGTTACAATAATATGTTCAAGATCGGTTTTCTCAAACACTTTTGCCACTGCCGGATACAGGAAATCAACCGTCAGGATGGCCTTCGCGCCGGAGTCTTTCAGCTGGTATTCCAGTTCCCTTTCCGTATACAGCGGATTCGTCATGACGGCTATCCCGCCCGTGTAAAGGATGCCGTAAAACCCGATGACGGCCTGCGGGGAATTCGGGAGCAGCACGGCAACCCTGTCGCCTTTTTCCACTCCGAGTTTTTTTAAATACCCGGCAAATTTGAGCGCAGCTTCGTACACTTCACGGTATGTCATTTCTTTCCCCATAAAATGGAGCGCTTTTTTGTCAGGATACTGCTCAGCTGCTTCGGTTAAAAATGCACAAACCGGTTTTCGCGGATACGTAAGAGAACCGGGTATTTCCGGCGGATATTGGGACAGCCATGGCCTGTCTGTCATTTGCATCAACTCCATTTTTGCATTTTTTATTGACTTATTTTATTATAACGAAAATTGAAACCGCTGACAATTGTTTGCAGCCGAAACAGGAGAAGGATGCGCTCCTTCTCCTTGTTACGGCCTAATCTGCAACAAACAAATAAATGACGCCAAACAATGCAAAAACAGCACAGCAAACAAGCAAAACCTTTGCCAGCTTTTCGAGAAACAAAAGGCCCTCCCCCTTGCCCTTGAAGATTACTTGAATTCTACAATCGTGACGCCGCTGCCGCCTTCGCCCGGTTCCCCAAGGCGGATGCGTTTTACGGCGCGGTGATGTTTCAAAAATTCCTGTACCCCGTTCCGGAGCGCCCCTGTTCCTTTCCCGTGGATGATCGAAACGCGCGGATACCCGGCTAAAAGCGCATCATCAATATATTTTTCAACTTTTAAGAGTGCATCTTCATAACGCTCCCCGCGCAAGTCGAGTTCCAGGCTGACATGGGAATCGCGCCCCCTGACCGTTGCCAGGTGCTTCTCCGGCTGTTTTTGTTGCGGCGGCCGGATATATTCCATGTCGGATTCTTTTACTTTCATTTTCAAAATGCCCATTTGCACGAGCCACTCGCCGCCTGCCGTTTGTTCAAGCAGCGTGCCTTTCTGGTTGAAACTGAGCACTTTGACTTCGTCGCCCGGCTGGTAGACATGCTGTTTCTTTGCCTTTGCCGCCGGTTTGCGGTCCAGTTTCGGCGCCAGTTCCTCCAGCTGTTTTCTTGCATCAATCAGTTCATGTTCTTTCACATTGGCTTTGGATTCAAGCTGCATTTTCCGCAAATCGCGGATAATCTCTTCCGCTTTTTCCTTTGCCTCTTCCACCACTTTTGCTGCTTTTTTCTCCGCTTTTCCATACAGCTCATCGCGGCGGGCATAAAACTGTCTCATTTGTTTTTGCAAATCATGGTGCAGCCTCTCGGCATCCTCCAACAGTTTCTGCGCTTCCTGCCGTTCTTTTTCCGCCTCGCGCCTCGCCGATTCGAGCGCGGCAATCATATTTTCGACCTCGTTCGTGTCCGCGCCGATTAATGATTGGGCGTGTGCAATGACTGACGGGGAGAGCCCGAGGCGCCTTGAGATTTCAAACGCATTGCTCCGGCCGGGAACGCCGATTAAAAGCCGGTATGTCGGGCTTAATGTTTCCACATCAAACTCGACGCTTGCATTGACGACACCTTCGCGGTTGTAGGCGTATGCCTTCAGTTCCGGGTAGTGGGTGGTGGCGACAACGCGGGCCCCCCTTTTGTACACTTCGTCCAAAATTGAAATCGCAAGGGCAGCCCCTTCCTGCGGGTCGGTGCCGGCGCCGAGCTCATCAAACAGGACGAGCGACTGATCGTCGACCCGTTTCAGGATTTCAACGATATTTGTCATATGGGAGGAGAAGGTGCTAAGGCTTTGCTCAATCGACTGTTCATCACCGATATCGGCAAATACTTCTTTAAAAACAGCCATTTCCGAACCGTCCAAGGCGGGAATTTGCAGCCCGGCCTGCGCCATGAGCGTGCACAGCCCGATTGTCTTCAGCGTAATCGTTTTTCCGCCTGTATTCGGGCCGGTTATTACAATTGTCGTATAATCCTGCCCGAGCGTAATATCATTCGGCACCACTTTATCAGCCGGAAGCAGCGGATGGCGGGCTTTGAACATACGGATGGCGCCGTGGTTGTTGATCACCGGTTTCGAACCTTTAATGGACCGGCCGTATAAAGCTTTGGCAAACATAAAGTCAAAATCGGCGAGAATTTCGACGATAGTGTTAAGCTCCCCGCCGGCTGCTGCCACTGCGGCGGACAAATCACTTAAAATCCTTTCAATCTCCTGCTGTTCTTTTAAATGCCATTCACGCAGCTGGTTATTCAAGTCCACGACCGATTGCGGCTCAATGAACAAAGTCTGCCCGGAAGAAGACTGGTCATGGACGATTCCCCCGTAATTTGCCCGGTATTCCTGTTTTACCGGAATGACATAGCGATCATTCCGGATCGTAATAATCGCATCCGACAGCATTTTCGCCGCATTTTTGCCGCGAATATAGCCTTCCAGTTTTTCACGGATGCGCCGTTCCGTGCCGCGCAGCCCGTGGCGGATTTGGCGCAGCGTTTCGCTTGCAGTGTCCAGTATTTCCCCGTTTTCATCCACCGCATTCCGGATGTCATGTTCAAGCGGAGTAAGGACCGCAATTCTGTCCGCCATGCTTGTTAAGGTTAAGATCGGCAGTGCTGTTTCTTCTTCCGCGATTCCTTCAATAAACCGTTTCATCGTCCGGCTGACATGGATGGTGCTCGCAATCTGCACCAGTTCCTGCGGGTTCAGCCTGCCGCCGATCGCCGCTCTTTTCAGGTGGCGGCGGATGTCATAAATGCCTGAAAGCGGCACATGCCCTTTTAAACGCAGTACTTGTGCCGCTTCATCCGTCTCTTCCTGCATCCGGACCACTTCTTCGTAGGAAGAGGAGGGGAAAAGGGCCTTAATTTTTTCGGCCCCAAGCGGTGAAGAAGCGTGCGCAAGCAGCAGATTTTTAATTTTATCAAACTCGAGTGTTTTGATGATTTTATGTTGCATCTATTCGTCCTCCATGCATTCGGGATTCCAGCGTTCCGGAAAACTGCCCTCTTTTCATTGCAGAACGGGAATGGGTCAGTGCTGATGTTTCTGTTTTAAAAAATCAAGGAGTTGTTCTTTCGTATACGTATTGACCACATTTTTCCTTTCAATCCAGCCTTTTCTCGCGGTCCCGACACCGAAAGCGATATTGCCCAGTTCCGCGGTTGCGTGTGCATCGGTGTTAATCGCGATTTTCACACCGGCCGCCTGCGCTTCTCGTGCACGGGCCGCGGACAGGTCCAATCGGGCGGGATCGCCGCTTAATTCAAGGATCGTGCCGGTTTCTTTTGCCCATTGGAAGAGCAGGTCCAAATCAACATCGTACCCCTGCCTTTTGCCGATTAATCTTCCGGTCGGATGGGCAATCATGTCCACATGCGGGTTGAATAAAGCGCTGTGCAGCCGTTTCATGATCTGCGCGCGGCTGTTCCCAAAACCCGAATGGATGGAAGCAATGACGAAATCTAGGCCTGACAGCACATCATCATCAAAATCCAAAGTCCCATCCGGCAAAATGTCCATCTCAATGCCGGATAAAATCAGGATATCCGGATATTTTTCATTTAACCGGCGGATTTCATTCATTTGCCTGATCAAACGTTCACGTGAAAGCCCGCCGGCCACTTTTAAATATTTGGAATGGTCCGTGATCGCGATATATTCGTACCCTCTTTTTCTGCATGCATTGACCATGTCTTCAAGCGAATCTTTCCCGTCCGACCAGACAGTGTGCATGTGCAGGTCGCCCTTTATATCATCAAGCTGGACAAAAGGCGTCCCCTTATAGGTTTCCACTTCGCTGCCGTCAGCGCGGATTTCCGGAGGGATGTAGGGCAGACCGTAATGATGATAGAACGAAGCCTCGCTCGGAAAACGGAGCAATTCGCCCGTCTTCAGGATTTTGACGCCGGATTGTGTCAGCCGCTCGCCATGAAGGCCGGCAATCTGCTGCATTTTTTCCAGATGCGCATCCGGCCCTGTTGAAAGAATAAGCGTCAACGCATACAGGTCGGGCTTTGCGATCCGGAAATTGATCCGTAAGCCGGCTTCCCCTTTTAATTTAGCCGTCACTTTTAAACTCCGGATCGAAACAGCTTCCACGACTTCGTTCATTTGAAGAATGTCCTCCGCAACCGATTTTGGATCGAATGTGGAGATGACATAATCGAGCTCTTCTATTCTTTCTTCAAACCGGCGGATGCTGCCAGCGCGCGAATAGGTTTCTATTTTCCTGTTTCCGGACAGCGTTTCTTCGATCAGCAGAAGAACCGGCAGCAGCCGGCCGATGGTATAGGCCGGTTTCCCTGAAAGCTGGTCAAGCGCGTGCAAAATATTGGACTGCGTCATTTTTCCAAACCCTTTTAACCTTTCAACTTTTCCTTCTTCACAAGCCTTTCGTAAAGAATCCGCATCTGTAATGCCGAGCTCCCTGTAAAGCCTTGATATTTTTCTGGCACCGAGGCCCTGTATCTGCATGAGCGGAACCAGCCCTTTTGGGACTTCGTCTTTTAATTGTTCAAGCAGGGTGGACCGCCCTGTTTCCACGAACTCTTCGATGACGGAAGCGGTTGTTTTTCCGATATTCGGGATATCCGTAAAACGGCTGATTTCCGACAAGTCGCGCCCGTCCGCTTCCAATGCGGATGCAGCCCTGCGGTAAGCCGCGATTTTAAAATGGTTTTCCCCTTTCAATTCCAAGTACACCGCAATTTGTTCCAGCAGCCGGATGACACTGCGTTTATTTGTCCGCATTCGCCTGCCCCCTTTTTTTAACTTATTAAGTGAAGGATCGGGTTTTTACCGTTTACCCGCCACGGTGATTAAAAAGCGCCCTTCCAATGGCCGCACCTTTTTTCCTGGAAGCATGGGGAGTGCTTGGATCCGAGCCCGGCATCCCGGTCCCGTCCATAAAGAAACACTCCCCCGCCGCGAGAAGTGCTGTTTTGAAAAACCCGTTTCCAACCCGTTTTGCAAATGGTAAACGTGACGGCCGGGTTTCTATTTCACCCACCATGACGCCACAAGAGCTGAAATATAAGGTGTATTTTTAATCATGCCTTCTGCGACTGCGGATCCCTTGAGCGCGGACTGGATCTCATCCACCGGCAGCAAAGATCCGATATATAAAACGATAAAAAGGATCAGGTACAGCTCGGCAAACCCGAGGATGCCGCCCGCCCATCCATTGACTTGTTTGAGGACCGGGAGCTGGGCCAAAAAAGTAAGGGATGACCCGACAATATTCAGAATAATCCTGACAGCAAAGAAAAGGATGGCAAACGCAATAATCCGGTAAAAGGCCGTTTCCATATTGCCTTCGTGCATCAGAAGGGCAAATGAGCTGTCGCTGTTAAAAGAAGGATACGGAATCATCAGCTTCAATTTTTCCGCCAGGTCATCATACAATATGTACGCAACTGCGGAGGCAATTACAAACCCTGTAATATGGACAGCCTGCAATATAAATCCTTTCCGCTTCCCGTTCAGGAATCCAAGCACAAGCAAAATGATGATGGCCATATTAACCATTTTCATCTTCATCCTTTTTCAGCAATTGTAAATAGTGCTGTTCAAGCAGCTCATACTGCTCTTTCAGCTTTATATAATCATGGACAGCATTTACGGCTGTCAGCACAGCCACTTTGCCGGTATCTAATGAAGGATTCTTCGCGCTGATTTCCCGCATTCTTTCATCAACCATCGAGGCAACCAGGCGAATATGGCTTGCCGGATCCGTTCCGATTATGGTATATTGCTGTCCGTATATGCCAACTGTAATTCGGGTTTTTTCCAATGTTGCCTGCCTCCCCATTTGTAAGAATCCTATTCTCTATCATAGCATGGCGGAAAAGCCTTTGTCTAACAATGTCGAACAAATTCACGGAGATCCTGAAACTGCCGGAGGAATCAAAATGCAAAACACTGTCATTGTCGTTTCTGCTTCAACCATGCAAAAAATGAAACAATCTTACCAGAACAGCCTGACGGGGAAAGTTCCGCCCGGCGCCGTTTTTGCCGCAAAAATACCAGGCTGCTCCATTACCGGCTATAAGTCCGGAAAAGTTTTATTTCAAGGGCCGACCGCAGAAACGGAAGCGTCAAAATGGGGACAGCCGCCGGAAAAGAAGCCGGATGCCGCCCGGCGCGCAAAATCTTCCGGCAATCCGCTGCCTCCTAATATCGGGCAGCTTTCCGTCATTGGGTCAGATGAAGTCGGGACAGGCGACTTTTTCGGACCGATTACGGTTGTCAGCTGTTACGTCGAAAAGGGGCAGCTCCCGCTTTTAAAAGAACTGGGCGTAAAAGATTCAAAAGGATTAACAGACAGCCAGATTGCCGGAATAGCGAAAGAGCTTCTCACCTTTATTCCGTACAGCCTGCTTATTTTGCCGAACGAAAAATACAACCGGCTCCAACAATCGGGCATGTCGCAAGGAAAAATGAAAGCATTGCTCCATAACCGGGCTTTGTACAATACCGCCCAAAAAATTGCGCCGGCAAAACCGGATGCAATTTTAATTGATCAGTTCGCGGAAGCATCCACGTATTACCGGTATTTGCAAAACGAAAAAATCGTCATGCGCGACGGCGTCTATTTCAGCACAAAAGGGGAAGGCGTCCATCTTGCGGTTGCAGCCGCTTCCATTCTCGCACGCTATGCTTTTGTCCGGGAGTTAGAAAAATTAAGCAAAAAAGCCGGCTTTGTTTTGCCAAAGGGCGCCGGCGCACAGGTGGACCAGGCTGCCGCGCGGCTCATCAAGGAAAAAGGCATGGCCGCGCTGCCGCATTTTGTCAAACTGCATTTCGCCAATACGGAAAAAGCGAAGCGGATCGCGGGCGTGAAATAAAGGATGGTGGGAAAAGCCATGGGGTGACGATAGGCGATAAATTTTGAAGGAAAGGCGAACGAGGAGGGACGTTAAGCGAAGAAAACGGATGCATTTTTCTGCGTAACTTAGCGTAGGCGGGGGCTATGGGAAGGAAGACCCTCAATTTTCCGTGCTTTCTTCACATAGACGCGTTCTATGTGAAGAAAGACCCTCGTTTTTGCTTGCTTCCTTCACGTAGACGACCTCTACGTGAAGAAAGACCTTCGTTTTTCCGCGCTTCCTTAACGTAGACGACCTCTATGTTAAGAAAGACCTTCGTTTTTCCAAGCTTCCTTAACTTAGATGGGCTCTATGTTAAGAAAGGCCTTCGTTTTTCCAAGCTTCCTTCACATAGACGGGCTCTACGTGAAGAAAGACCCTCGTTTTTGCTTACTTCCTTAACGTAGACGACCTCTATGTGAAGGAGGGTCCGCGCTTCCTTAACGTAGACACGCTCTATGGGAAGGCACGCTGATTTTTTCTTAATATTTGCCCGTGCCCGCTTCTAACTGGCACTAGTGGAAGAATAAAAATGAGCAAGCGCATATTTTCAGGATAGGTGCTCCTCAAGTTATCGGGACTATTTACGGGAATTTTTTAGTAGAGAGAGGAATCGAAATTCAGAAAACTGTAAAATTAAAATACACCTGATCATTTGCTCAAGTTGTTAGAAAAACCCTTGAAACTTGTAAAAAATGAATTATAATAGAGTTGTAGTTTGAATTTTTAGAAAGGATGTGAACTATGCTTTATAAAGCCCGCAAAGAATCAACAGAGTTGCTTACTTTAAGATTCTTAAACAGACGGATAGAACTTGAAGAAAAAGACAGGCAATACTATCTGAACCTTGAGAAAGGCTTTGAAGGGGAACGCCAATTTGACAAGTATACGGAAAAGCTGAAATGTGATTGCCTCGTGTTAAATGATTTACGTCTCTCGGTAACCAATACAACATTTCAAATTGATGCATTGGTTATCACCGACGAAACGGCCTTCTTATTTGAAGTGAAAAATCATGAAGGAGATTTTTATTTAGATAGAGATAGAATTTATTATCGAAAAAACAAATCCGAAGTCAGCAATCCCCTTATTCAATTGCAACGGTGTGAATCCCTTTTCCGTCAACTAATTCATTCACTCGGATTAAGCCTTTCCGTTACGGCCTTCGTTGTATTTATTCATCCAGAATTCACATTGTATCAAGCCCCTTTAAATTTACCCATTCTGTTTCCAACCCAACTCAACCGGTTCTTTAAAGAATTAAATACACTCCCGTCAAAGTTGAGTGGCAAACACAAAAAACTTGCGGATAAATTGCTGTCGTTGCATATGGAAAAAACGCCCTATACAAAACTACCGACATATAAATTTGAACAGTTGCGAAAAGGTATCATATGCACGGCATGCGGGGCATTTGCATGTAACGCTGAGGGAAGGCATATTGTATGCAGGAATTGCGGCCAAGAGGAAGACATTTATTCCGCTATATTTCGAACCATCCAAGAGTTTCGGCTTTTGTTTCCGGAACAAAAGATGACGACAGCCATGATGAAAGAATGGTGTAAAATTATCGAGTCTAACAGCAGCATTCGAAAGGTGCTGGAAGATCATTTTAAAACCGTGGGAAAAGGACGTTGGGCTTATTATTGTTGACACCTTTGATTACAGGAATAGGGATGCATGCATAATTTTAAAGAACAATGGTTAAAAAAAGAGCCCGTTGGTTTATGGTGGATCTTAATGTAATAGACATGGCCTATATTAAGAAAGACCTTCGTTTTGGCTTGCTTCCTTAACGTAGAAACGCTCTATGTTAAGGAAGCGCTTTGTTTTTCCGTGCTTTCTTAACTTAGACGGGCTCTATGTTAAGAAAGACCTTCGTTTTTCCAAGCTTCCTTAACTTAGACGGGCTCTACTATGTGAAGAAAGACCCTCAATTTTCCGCGCTTCCTTCACATAGACAGCGCTTTGATTTTTGCACTAAAAAAGAAGAGGCCTTTAAGCCTCTTCTTTTTTCTTGGGATTAGCCCCGTAGTACTGCGCCTGCTTTTTCTTTTACGGCGGCAAGTACTTTCTCATGCTGGGCGACGACTTCTTCATCCGTTAATGTACGTTCCGGATCGAAGTAAGTAAGCGAGAAGGCAATTGATTTTTTGCCGGGTTCCATATGCCCGCCTTCATATAAATCAAAAATCGAAACGGATTTCAAAAGGGTTCCGCCGGCCTCCCGGATGATTGCCTGCAGCCGGGCTGCTTCCACATCGCGGTCGACAACAAGCGCAATATCGCGGGTGATGGCCGGGAAGCGCGGGATCGGCCGGTATTGGACCGGTTCGGCCGGGTAATCGTACACCGGCTCCAGTTTCAGTTCGAACACGTATGTTTCTTTGATATCGAGTTCTTTTTGCACGTTCGGATGCACCTGGCCGACAAAACCAATCGCTTCCCCGTCCAGCAAAATTTCGGCTGTCCTTCCCGGATGCAGCCCGTTAAATGCGGCCGCGCGGTAGGAAACAGCGCCTGAGACCCCGAGTTTTTCAAACAGGCCTTCCAAAATCCCTTTTGCCACAAAGAAATCAACTGCTTTCTTTTCTCCTTGCCACAAGTTGGCAACCCAAAGCCCGGTGATGGCGCCGGCGAGGTGTTCCTGCTCTTCCGGCTGTGCCCCGTCCGCCTTTTTTAAAAAGACATTGCCGACTTCATACAATGCAACCGACTCGTTTTTACGCGCGACATTATACGCGACAGATTCCAAAAGATGCGGCAAAAGGCTTAAGCGCAGCACACTGCGTTCTTCGCTCATCGGCATGGCGACGCGGACCGGTTCGCGTTTTTCAAGCGCATACTGGTGTGCTTTTTCTTCGCTTGTTAAAGAATACGTGGTTGCCTGGTACAGCCCCGCTCCTTCAAGGAAACGTTTCGTGGCGCGGCGTTTTTGCTGGATGGCGTTCAAGCCGCCCCGCGTTCCCCTGCCCGCCGGCAATGTCTTTGGCAGCAGGTCATAGCCGTACAGGCGCGCCACTTCTTCAATCAGATCTTCCTCAATCGTAATATCGCCGCGGCGGGTCGGCACAATAACGGTAAAACGGCCGTCTTCCCATGATGCTTCAAACCGGAGGCGTTTGAAAATACGGAGCACTTCTTCCGCTGAAATTTGCGTTCCAAGCACACGGTTGATTTTTTCCAGCGTAATGGTGACAACAGCCGGCTCAATATGCAAATGGTTTTCGGCAACCGTCCCGGCGAGCACTTCCCCGCCCGCATATTTGCTGATCAGCATGGCGGCCCGTTCTGATGCAGGCAGGACGCGGTTCGGATCAATTCCTCTTTCATAACGGCTGCTTGCCTCGCTGCGCAGGCCGTGGTCTTTTGAAGCCGTCCGAATTGTTCCGGCGTCAAAATAGGCGGATTCCAAAAGCACGTTTGCCGTCGTTTCGGTTACTTCTGAATTGGCGCCGCCCATGACACCGGCCATTGCGACAGGTTCAGTGCCGCTCGTAATGACAAGATGAGTATCTTTTAACGTGCGCTCCTGGCCATCGAGCGTCACCATCTTTTCCCCTTCATGCGCCATGCGGACGACAATTTCTTTGGAACCGAGCTTGTCATAGTCAAACGCATGCAGCGGCTGGCCGTATTCGAGCAAAATATAGTTCGTAATGTCGACCACATTGTTGTGCGGGCGGATTCCTTCTGCCATGAGCCGTGCCTGCATCCAGAGCGGGGACGGGCCGATTTTCACATTGCGGATGACTTTTAATGTGTAAAGCGGCGCCGCTTCTTTTGCATCGACGCGGACCGAAATGGCATCACAAGCTTTATCGGCTGCTTCCTGCACTTTTGTTTCCGGCAATTTCACATCTTTCCCGAGTATCGCCGCCACTTCGTAGGCAACACCGAGCATGCTCATGCAGTCCGCCCGGTTCGGGGTGAGGCCCAGTTCGATAATGGTGTCATCCAATCCTAAAAGCGGCAGCACATCCTGCCCCGCTTCCACATCATCCGGGAACACATAAATGCCGTTTGCGTACTCTTTTTGGACGAGCTTGCTTTCAACACCGAGTTCCTGCAGCGAGCAGATCATCCCGTTCGACTCCTCGCCGCGCAGTTTCGAACGTTTGATTTTCACATGCCCCGGCAGCCAGGCGCCCGGTTTGGCAACAGCAACTTTCTGCCCTTTATCGACGTTTGGCGCGCCGCAAATAATCTGGACAGGCTCGCCTTCCCCGATATCGACCAGGCATTTGTTTAATTTATCGGCGTTCGGATGCTTTTCTTTTTCCAATACATGCCCGACAACGACATTTTTAATGCCTTCCCCCTTAAATGCCACGCTTTCGACTTCAATGCCGGTCCGCGTAATTTTTTCAGCCAATTCTTCCGGCGAAATGCCGTCCAAATCCACATATTCCTGCAGCCATTTATATGAAACAAACATGTTTGACCCTCCTTATTCTTGTACGGAAAACTGCCGTAAAAAACGAATGTCATTTGTATAAAAGTGGCGGATGTCATCAACGCCGTATTTCAGCATCGCAATCCGCTCCGGCCCCATGCCAAATGCAAAACCGGTATATTTTTCCGGATCAAAGCCGGACATCCGTAATACGCGCGGGTGGACCATGCCGGCGCCCAAAATTTCAATCCAGCCGGTGCCTTTGCATACATGGCAACCGTGCCCGCCGCACATCTTGCATGAAATATCCATTTCAACACTCGGTTCGGTGAACGGGAAAAAGCTCGGGCGCAGCCGGATTTCGCGGTCTTCGCCGAATAATTTTTTCGCAAATACTTCCAACGTCCCTTTTAAATCGGCCATCGTGATGTTTTCGTCAACAACCAGCCCTTCAATTTGCATAAACTGGTGGGAATGTGTCGCATCATCATTGTCGCGGCGGTACACTTTCCCCGGGCAGATGATTTTGACCGGCCCTTTGCCGTGATGCTTTTCCATTGTCCGCGCCTGGTTCGGTGAAGTATGGGTCCTAAGCAGCATTTCATCGGTTATGTAAAAGGTATCCTGCATATCGCGTGCCGGGTGCCCTTTCGGCAGGTTCAGCGCTTCAAAATTGTAGTAATCGGTTTCCACTTCCGGCCCCTCGGCAATGGTATAGCCCATCCCGATAAACAAGTCTTCGATTTCCTCAATGACTTTTGTAAGCGGATGGTGGCTGCCTGCTTTTACCGGGCGGCCCGGCAGCGTGACATCAATTTTTTCGGATGCCAGTTGCCTCTCGACGGCTTCTGCTTCCAATGCCGCCTGTTTCTTTTCAATACCTGCTTGAATGGCGGCACGCACTTCATTGGCGAGCGCGCCCATTTTCGGCCGTTCTTCCGCTGGCAGCTTCCCCATGCCGCGCAAAACTTCCGTAATCGGGCCTTTTTTGCCGAGATAGGCGACACGGATCCCGTTCAGCGTTTTTAAATCAGCAGCCGCTTCAATTTTGGCAAGCGCTTCGGTTTGCAGTGCTTTCAACGTTTCTTCCATTTTTTGTACCTCCTTTAGGTTTTGGGCGTTAAAAAAGCCCCGCCCTGGAAAAGGGACGAGGCTAATGGTTCGCGGTACCACCCTAGTTAACATAACTAAATTATGTTCGCTTCATTTCAATAACGGCTTTTAACCGTCCCGCCTTTACATTGCAAGCAATGGTCCAAGCGGCAACTCGAGGGGTGAACTTCGCTTCATTTCCCCATAAAAATGCTTCCAGTCTGCGGCATTTTCTCCCTGCATGGCGAAGATCAAGCTACTTTTCCCTGTCATGGTTTTTATCATTTTTCAGTTATTTTTTATTATAGCGGGAAATGCCCGCAATTTCAAACGGAAAGTGACAATAGGCATGGGCCCGGCCGTTTTGGCACGGAATATTTCCCGTTTTCCGCAATAAATGGACGCTTTGGCCACGCGGTTGTCCCTGTTTATCCTGGCCAAACAACGCAGCCGCCCTCATGAAAAATCGTCTGCCTCGATTGCCTTTTGGCGCCTATCCTGAAAAATGGTGCCGGCTGTTTTTCATCTTCTTCTGGTGCCGCGTTCACCGCATGGATAAGGCCTGCTTTTCTGCCTCAAACACGGGGCAGCAAAGGTGGCATCCATTATTTCCGCCAAAGGTTACGCCCGCATTGCAAAGTCATACATTAAAATGCCGGCTGCCACCGCAACATTCAGCGACTCACTTTTGCCGAAAATCGGGATGGACAGGTTTTGTTCCGTTTGCGCAAGCAAGCCGGGGTGTACGCCGCTTCCTTCATTGCCGACAAGGATCGCAAAGGCATCGCCTGGATTTACATCGCGAAAAGTTACGCCGTTTTCAAGCGCTGTTCCGTAAACCGGCACTGCCGCTTCGTTCAGTTTTTCAATCCACATGTTTAAATCGCCTTTTAAAAGCCCGACGTGGAGATGGCTTCCTTGTGCCGCACGCAACACTTTCGGGCTGTACGGATCCGCCGTGCCCTTGCCGAAAATAACGGCATCAAACCCGGCTGCGTCCGCCGTCCGGATCATCGTGCCGGTATTGCCAGGATCCTGCACGGCATCAATTAAAAGATAACGCCTGCCGATGATTTTGGACGGCTGTTTTTTCATCCGGCACACGGCAAAAATGCCTTGCGTCGTTTCTGTATCGGCAAGTGTTTTGCTGATTTCATGCGTGACAGTTATCACCGGCACCCCTTCCGTATTCCAGCGGTTTGGCAGGTCTACGCCTTCTTCAACGATGATTTCTGCCACCACTTCCTCTTTCAGCGCTTCTTCGACAAGATGGAACCCTTCCAGCAAATAAGTAAATGTTTTTTCGCGTTCTTTTTTCGCGGCGAGTTTTTTCCAATGCTTTACTTGCGGATTTTGCAAGGATTGTATGTATTTCAACGTGTTTGCTCCCTTTTCGTTAAGTTTTCCTTGGAATAGTATACATAAAAATAGTGGCCATGTGAAATGCTAGCAGTGAAACGATCAAAGGAGCTGAACCGAAATGGATTTGGACTTGCGGAAAGCAGTCATTCACAATGTAAAAGATGACACGCAGGATCAGTTAAAAGATACGATTGTCGATGCCATTCAAAGGGGCGAAGAAAAAATGCTCCCGGGGCTCGGCGTCCTCTTTGAAATCATTTGGAACCATGCGGATACACAGGAACAAAAAATGATGCTGGAAACGCTCGAGCAGGGGCTGGGACAGATGTAACAAGGGAGCGGAAAGAGCCGCTCCTTTTATATGTGCACCGGCTTTTCCAACCCGTTTACAGTTGCAATGAAGGATGCTAGATTCCTTTTATGCCGGCCGTAACCGATCGGCACTTTGTTTAACTGAATGGAAGACAAAACGACAAAAAATCCGATAATAGAAGCGCTTATTTCCTTGTTGTACGTTTTTACCTCTAGATTGCCGATCTCCTGCAGATGGATCCTTTTTCTGATCCAAAAATAAAGAAAGAAAAGATGAAAAAGCACACAAGCCGCTATACTGTACAGCGCCGTCCAGACATAAACATCATCAATATGCTTGTCTTTTGCTAACATCATAAATGCAACAAATGCGTCAAACGCAGCCTTGTACATAAAAATAACGGCGGCAATACTTGAGAACCTCCAGCTGAAAGGACGGCTCGGAATAGATAAAAGGATTGAAAGTACATGCACGATAAACAACAGGATTTCAAGGCGAAATACCCGTTGCCAAAAAGGAGACAAGTTTTCCCATCCGATATTTCCGCCATTTACAACTTTGTATGCGACTCCGATCATCACCAAAGAATAAACAAACAATGCGCATAAAAATTTCCGCAGATCGGAAAATGTCAGCAACCGGCTTCTCGCATCAGCATTTAAAATGAGCAAAAATTTTTCTTCGGTTAATTTTTTCACTACATCCCCCCGTGCTCTATTTATGGGCTGGCTGAACGAATCAAATTTGGTCAGATACAAGCCAAATTTGATTCGTTCAGCAAGCCCTACTTGTAGAAACAAAAAGCCCCCGGGTTGGGTGCATGTACATTAACCTCTTAACATATTCATAATATGGTTAATTTCTGTGTCATGCTTGCCGGATTTCCCGCTAAGAAACTCAATATCGCCCTTAATGCCTTTGATTTCATTTGAAACAACTGTAAAAATGCTTTTATGTTCTTCCAGTTTATCGTTTGTGAATTTAAAATTGCTTCGCAGTTCCAAAGCAAGGTTGTCTACTTTCGTTTCAATGCGTTCCTGCCCTGCTTTTAAGCTGGAAACATCACTCTTCAAACTGGAAACATCGCTCTTTAAACCGGACACATCACTCTTCAAACTGGAAACATCGCTCTTTAAACCGGACACATCACTTTTTAAATCTCTCAATTCATGAAGAATTTGCTGCAAAATCTCATCCATCATTTTACCTCCTTCCTTTTTCAAATAGTATATCACAAAGATTGCTTTTCCTACTATCTATCATTTCTGTTTGTTATCAATTTTTTCTCGACAATTCGTATACAATTGTATACAGAAAGGAGCACGTGTATGAGATCATCAATTGACCCCGGAGGGAAATTTGAAGGCCCTTTTTGTCCTTCATCAACCCAATGAAGGACAGTTCACTGTTGCAACCTTGTTTTTTTGTCCTTCATCAATTCAATGAGGGACAGTTCGAGAATACTGGTTGCCCGTTTTGTCTTTCATCAATCTGATGAAGAACCTTTCACGATCCCCGCTGTTTTTTTTGCAATTGCGTGCAGCATAGCTGGCGCATGCAAAACCCGTGGCGAAACCGCACACGGGCTTTTGAACAACAGATTTATTGCACGCTAGAACTATATCCCCCGGGACTTTGCTGCTTTCTCCCAGCTATAGTAAACCCCTAAACTCACCACACCTAAAACGAGCGGCAACCACCACGGATAAGAAAAGGACGGGCCGATTTTTGGCATGAATTTATCCAGCAAAATAACGCCGCCCAGAAAAACAAAGATTACGGCATATATTTTCAAAAAAGTTAGGATTTGCACCTTTTTTGTCTTTTCCTTAAACAAACTCTTTCTCAAGATACGAAAGATATACCAAATGGCAAAGATCACGTATAGCCCGGCAATGAAAAAGTTCAGGGCCGCGGGTACAGGATAAAACGGCAGCAAAGGTCTGGAAAAGAACCGTTCAACAACAAAAGCAGTAATGCCATTAATGACCAAATCTATCCCCAAAAGCAAGATCATTATCCTGATTGTAAAAGAAACCATATTGCGTTTGTTTTCTTTCGGCAGCTGCCTGATGATTTCGTCGGCAAATGCTTTCGGGTCACCGCCGAACATTTGCGCAGCTGTCTTGTTTTCTTTTTGGCCTTCGAGCAGATGGTCAAGCAGTTCCATCAGCACTTCTTCTGTTTGCTGCTCGGACAAAACGGTTTGCAGGCGAAGGTAGTCAAGCAGATCGTTGTAAAATTTTTTGTTCTCAGGTGCCAGTTTCTGCCGTTTACGGTTGTTTTCCTCAATCAACTGTTTTACACTAAGCATCCTCACTTCTTCCTTTCAATAAAAGTTGAACAGGGGCTGCGATTTGCTGCCACTCTGTTGTAATCTCATCTAACGCGGATTTTCCTTTCTCCGTTAATTCATAATACTTGCGGCTTGGCCCGGAATCGGATGGTCGCATCTCTCCATGGATCCAGCCGTTCTTTTGCAGGCGCAACAGAACCGGGTAAAGCGTCCCCTCGCTAATTTCCTGGAGGCCTATTTGCTGAAGTTTTTTTGAAAGAATGTAGCCATAAACCGGTTCTTTTTCAATCACAGCCAGCACACAGCCGTCTAAAATGCCTTTCAGTAACTGGCTTCGAATGGACATCCCTCCACCCCCATTTCAACTACTTTGTTATGCAAGTTAGTTTATCAAAAAACGAACTACTTTGCAATGCAAAATAGCAAAAAACAATAAAAAAATCCAGCGGCAGGCAAACCGCTGGAGAAATGTTATGATTGCTTTTTTCGCTTGGAAAAATAATGAAGGAAAAAGGACAGAATCATATAGGCCAAAATTAAAAATACCACATAATTTGCCCAAAAGTTTTCAAGGTTTAACACATTCAGTGTGCTCAGCCCTTTCTGGATGCCCATTACAATGAGCACCGTCACCGCAAACATGAAAAATAATTGCACATATCGTTTCATAGCCGTCCCTCCCAAATAAAGATAATCACTATGATGATCTTAAAAAATGGTCCGGGCGAAAACTGTGATCTGGATCATAGCAAAGCCGGCTGTTTATGGCATTTATGTGAAAAGACGTGTTTTGGGATTAGCACGGATGTTTTAAAAGATGGCGCCTGTTCCATGGTATAATCAATTGGGAAGAACCCCTCATTTATGGCAGAGGTTTTTAGGAAACCCTCTCTAAAAAACTAAGAAAACAGCATCCTTTTTCGGTGCTGTTTTGCGTGAAAGGACGATTATCAATGAAAAAAGAAAAAGCAGTCGTTGTTTTCAGCGGCGGCCAGGACAGCACCACCTGCCTTTTCTGGGCAAAGCAAAAGTTTCAGGAAGTGGAAGCCGTTACGTTCGATTACGGGCAGCGCCATCGTCTTGAAATAGCATGTGCAAAAAATATAGCGGAAGAGCTCGGGGTAAAACAGCATATTCTTGATATGCAACTGTTGAACCAGCTCGCCCCGAACGCGCTGACGAGGGAAGACATGACCGTGAAAGCAGGGGCTGACGGGGAGCTTCCGAATACGTTTGTGCCCGGGCGGAATTTGCTGTTTCTCTCTTTTGCCGGGGTGCTTGCCAGCCAGATCGGCGCAAGGCATATCGTAACCGGTGTGTGCGAAACGGACTTCAGCGGTTACCCGGACTGCCGCGATATCTTCGTCAAATCTTTAAACGTCACTTTGAACCTTTCAATGGACCAGCAGTTTGTCATTCATACGCCGCTGATGTGGCGCAACAAAGCAGAAACATGGGCGCTCGCGGATGAACTCGGGGCATTTGATTTTGTCCGTGAAAAGACGCTGACCTGCTATAATGGTATCATCGCTGACGGCTGCGGGGAATGTCCGGCGTGCAAATTGCGAAAAAGAGGGCTGGAACAATACCTGGCCATCCGGAACGGGCAGCCTGAATGACAGTTTCTTTGGAATTGTGGTAAAATAACGAAAAAAGGAGGCGGGGGAATGGCTGAAATCAAAACCGTATCGATCATTGGGCTCGGCGCGCTCGGGATTTTATTCGGGCATCATTTATCGAAAAAAATGCCGGCGGAAAACTTGCGGATCATCGCCGACCAAAAGCGCATTGAACGGTATGAGCGGGAAGGCGTTTACTGTAACGGCGAAAAATGCCGCTTTCACTATGCCACACCAGAAGAAACAGTGGAGCCTTCGGATTTGGTGCTATTTACGGTCAAATTCAACGGACTGGATGAGGCAGTTGAAGCAGTTAAACAGCATGTCGGGCCGGATACAGTGATTTTGTCTGCCCTGAATGGGATCTCAAGTGAAGAAATCATTGGCCGTACATATGGAATGGACAAAATGTTATACTGTGTCGCCCAGGGGATGGATGCCGTCAAAACCGGAAACCGGCTGACATATGCGCATATGGGCATGCTTTGCTTCGGGGAAAAAGAGCCGGGCATATTTTCGGACAAAATGAAAAAAGTGGCCCGTTTCTTTGAGCAAACGGATTTGCCATACAAAGCCGATACCCAAATGATGAAAAGGCTTTGGGGCAAGTTCATGCTCAATGTCGGCGTCAACCAGACCGTCGCCGTTTACAAAAGCAATTACGGCGAAATCCAAAAAGACGGCCCTGCGCGCGAGATGATGATTGCCGCCATGCGTGAAGTAATGGCATTGTCCGAAAAAGAAGGGTTTCCGCTTACGGAAGAAGATCTCCGTTACTGGCTGAAAGTGGTCGGAAACCTGAGCCCTGCCGGCAAGCCGTCAATGGCACAGGATGTGGAGGCAAAACGGTACAGCGAAGTCGGCCTGTTTTCCGGAACCGTCATCAAACTCGGCAAAAAATATGGCGTTCAAGTTCCGGTTAACGAGGAACTGAACCGGCGCATCCGGGAAATCGAAAGCACTTACGCCCCAGTGCATTGAAGCAGAATACCAAAAAGGGAGCTTTCCGGAAAGCTCCCTTTTTGGTATGGGATACGCTTGCCTGTTGTTTGCAGTGAAGGCCAGGAAAACGGTCTGATGGCAGAACAAAACGTAAATATCTTCGATTGATGTTTCCCTCTCCAGTCCAGAATCCACCTTTTTCTTCGTTAATGCTTGTTGTTCTCATGTATTCCAATCCAGCAAAGCCAATAGGTAATCTTTTATGCAGATACGCGCTGTATAAAGAAAGATTTTCGTTTTGATTATCATGAAGAAGAATGGTCAATACTGTAATCGGGAAATGTCAGATTGGCCTTCGATTGCTTTTGCTGTCACCAGAAATCAGGAAACCACCAGCCGGCTTAGGGCACAGCAACATAGCAAGCAGAAATTTTGACTTTCTGGAGCGGTTTACTTATCATGATCTAACATAAAATATAAATGGAAGCAGGTCGATAAAATGACAAAAGTTGGAATTTTGCTTGGTTCTTTGCGGAAAGCATCTTTTTCAAGAAAACTTGCGGAAAATGTAGCTAACCTTTTTCCTGAAGGATATGAAACAGAATTTATCGAGATTGGAAATCTCCCTTTATACAATCAGGATTTTGATGACCATAACCAGGTTCCGGCCGAGTATACGGCATTCCGGAATACAGTAAAATGGCTCGATGCGGTGCTGTTTGTCACACCGGAATATAACCGTTCCGTCCCGGCTGTCTTAAAAAATGCCCTCGATGTTGGTTCCCGCCCGTACGGCCAAAGTGTATGGAATGGAAAACCGGCGGCAATCATCAGCCAATCCCCTGGAAACTTGAGCGGGTTTGGCGCCAATCATCATCTGCGCCAGTCGCTTGTTTGTTTGAACATGCCGATCCTCCAGCAGCCTGAAGCTTATATCAGCAATGTGGCTGCACTGTTTGATGAAAGCGGCAAGATTGTAAATGAAGGCACAGTCCAGTTCCTGCAATCTTTTACAGATGCATTTGTTGATTTGATTAAAAAGTACAAAGGCTGATGTTCCATATCGGAAGCTGAAAAACAGCGGGATGCCCTTTCGCCAAAGGGTTCCCGCTGTTTTTCGCCCCTGTGCCATTCCTTGATCGTTTAAAAGCAGCTGAAAATCCGGAGAAATGTCTTTTCCGGCCAGGAACAGCGGGCCTTCACAGAGATTAGTTCACAACGCAGGAGCTGGCCGGCAAGCTGGATACCGAATTGAATCAATTTAAAGTCAGCTAATGATAAACAGACAGTATGATCACATGCAAGTGGCCACACTGCCTGTTTTGATGAGTGGGAATAAACCAAATCCGGCCAAACTCAAGACCTTAACGTATGCAAGTCCGGAAGCGGCGCTTTTAGAATCATGCTTCATGCATTCTGACAATGATTTTCCCGCGTACGTGGCGGCCTTTTAAGGTTTTCAAACCGGCCGGCAGTTCCTCACGCGGGAGCACTTGATTGACCATCGGGTTATATGTCAATTCATAACTGTGGCTGTAAATTTCCACTAAGTTTCCGAACGGATCTTCACAGTAGACCATCCGGTAAGGCTTTTTCCCCGGGTAATATTCGCGGACCGGCATCCGTTGTTTGCCCCCGTGCGCCTTTATTTTTTCCACGAGCCCTTCTACATCTGGGTCCTGGACGGCATAATGGAAAATGCCCGTTTTCCAGTACTCAAAATGATTGTCAGGTGTTTCAATGTTTTTGAACTCAAACATGATTTGCGGCCCTGCGCCCATTTTGCTGAGTGATTCTTTTTCGGTCATTCCCGGCGTATCGCCTGCAATGCCGACATCTAAGGCAAATGCGATGTCAGGGTTTACTTTATGGGCTGCTGTTTTCGCACCGCGCAGGTGTGTTTGGTCTAATTTTGCCATCGTTTTCCCCTCCAGCATCACATTCATGCGATTTATTATAACGGAAATTTTCAGAAGTATATATGGATCCGCCTGTTTCACAAGCCCCGCCATTTCCGGATTTTAGCTGCCGTGCCGTTTAGAAATTGCTGTGGTCCATCCCCTCTAACGCGGCCAATCCTGTGGACCCAAATCCGCCTTCCCCTCTTTCGGATTCTGCTAACTGTTCCGTAACGGTGACGGTGACAGACATTACGGGCGCGATAATCATTTGGGCGATTCGCATCCCTTTTTCAACTGTGAACGGTTGCTTTCCAAAGTTGATTAAAATGACTTTAATTTCTCCTCTGTACCCCTCATCAATCGTACCCGGGCTGTTTAAAACGGTGACCCTGTGTTTTAAAGCGAGCCCGCTTCTCGGCCTGACCTGCGCTTCTGTTCTGCGCGGCAGCTCGATGGCAATGCCGGTACGGATCAGTTCCGCTTCCCCCGGCGCAATGGTTTTTTCTTCGATGGAAAATAAATCTAGCCCTGCATCTCCGGGATTGGCCCTTTGCGGCAGTTGTGCATCAGGATGCAATAATTTTACTTTTAAGACATCATCCATTGAAATCGCTCCTCGTATAGTTCTTTCATGATTATATCAAACTAAAACAGGTTTTTACTTTTTTCCGGGGAATCCGGAAATTTTTTACCAGAAGGGGGACTATGCTTGGGTGAACTACCCACCACTTATCAACCTTACGGTTTGATTGAAGTGGGGGCTTCTCGACTTATCGTTGCTTTTACTAGCCAACGAAAACTGACCGAGCTAACCCTCTTGTTCCAAGAGTTTTGTTACTTATGATAACGCTAATAAGCGTATACCTTCATTTTTGATATTGATTGCTGAATTATAGTCGCGATCTGCCACATAACCGCACGAACAACGGTAGGTGCGTTCAGATAGTTTCACAGGTTTTTCTGCACCGCAACATGAACACTTCTTAGTGGAGGGAAACCACTTATCAATTTTCACAAGTTGTTTCCCTTGTTCTTTTAGCTTATACGCTAAGAAAGTAGTGAACATCCCCCAACCGTTGTCGTGAACGCTTTTCCCAAAGTGAAGGGCTTGAGACATCCCTTTCATGTTCAAGTCCTCAATCACGACAGCATCAAAGTTAGAAGCTAATTCTTTTGACTTATGATGAAGAAAATTCATGCGTTGGTTCGCCACTTTCTCATGTAACTTAGCCA
>Ga0207807_1000075_pt1 | contig 29567 bp, 22 predicted proteins | sample HigsolmetaGSP15D_FD_184843 | JGI IMG/M metagenome (GOLD analysis project Ga0207807, IMG submission 184843) | High solid enriched microbial communities from the Joint BioEnergy Institute, USA - SP1-5-D (SPAdes) | ecosystem: Engineered > Bioreactor > SSF (Solid state fermentation) > Aerobic >... | reverse complement strand
ATATCAACCATGACTTTATCCGCGACTTTGCCGCTGCCTTAATGGAACACCGCGGAGACCATTTTTATTTTGTCGGCGAGTTCTGGAATCCGCAGCTGGAAGCGTGCCAAAAATACCTCGACCATGTCCAGTTTAAAATCGATTTGTTCGATGTTGCGCTTCATTATAAATTGCATGAAGCATCCAAAAAAGGGCGCAATTTTGACCTCACGACCATTTTTCAAGATACGCTCGTCCAAACACACCCGCTGAATGCTGTTACGTTTGTCGATAACCATGATTCACAGCCGAACGAATCGCTGGAATCATGGGTGGACGACTGGTTTAAGCAGAGCGCCTATGCTTTGATCCTGCTGCGGAAAGACGGTTATCCGTGCGTCTTTTACGGGGATATGTACGGCATCGGCGGCGACCATCCGATTCCCGGAAAAAAAGGCGCCCTTTCCCCGCTTTTATCTGTCCGGCGGGAAAAAGCGTATGGCGAGCAGGATGATTATTTTGACCATCCGAACACCATCGGCTGGGTACGCCGCGGCGTTCCGGAGATGCCGCATTCCGGCTGTGCCGTCGTCATCTCAAACGGCGAGAACGGCGAAAAAAGAATGCTTGCCGGAAAAGAGCGCGCTGGCGAGGTTTGGGTGGACGCCACCGGCAACTGGCAGGAAAAAATTACAATTGGCGAAGACGGCTATGCGGCATTTCCGGTGAACGGCGGCAGCGTTTCTGTCTGGGTACAGGAAACGGGCGAAAACTAAGGAGGGGCACTGTTCCATGTTCCGGAACGGTGCTTGTTTCATTCTTTTTCCCAAATTCAGTCGCTGGCATGCCCAACCAATGTGCGGCATCGTTCCCCGCCCGCTTCCAGGTCATTCCCGGCTTTTTTTTAGCGCGGCCTTTCGGATGAAGCGTTCGACGCCTATTTTACAAAGGACAAACCGGTTGTTTTTGCCTTCCATGGCTACGAAAGCCTGATCAAAGACTTGTTCTTTGACCGTGCAAACCACAATCTGCATGTGCACGGCTACCGTGAAAACGGGGATATCACGACGCCGTTTGATATGCGCGTGGTGAACCAGATGGACCGGTTTGACCTTGTAAAAGAAGTGGTGTCAAGCCTGCCTGATACAGCCCGGCACGCAGCCCTCATCAGCGAAATGGACGGCATGCTGCAAAAACATCATGCGTACATCCGCGAAGAAGGCACAGATCTACCGGAAATCGAAAACTGGCAGTGGCAAGCGATAAAATAACAGCAGAAAAAAACGGGCGGGCGTTTCAAAGCCGCTGAAAAAAACCAATGAAATATAAAACGGCGGGACACCATCATGAATCGTGTCCCACCGTTTTTTCATTCTATAGAGAAAACGGGTTTTTTCTTTCCCAAATCCATCATTTCTATTTCAATAAATAGAATTTTATTTTAAAATAGAAAGACAAAGAAACTGCGAAAATGATAATGATAATCAATTAAATCTTACATCATGCGGGTGATAAAATGGAGCTAAGACAGGCATTGCATCAATTTTTCCTTGAAAAAACATGGCAATTGACGGAAGACTGGTACGCATCGCTCGACAAAAGCACCGTGCAGGGGGTTTATGCGTCCACCGACCCCGAAGTGGTTGCAAAACTGAAAGAGCAAAACCACGAGTTCCACGTCCAGTTTTGTGAAGTGTTTTTAAAAGATGAAGATACATTTTTACACCATTTTGAAAAGTGGGTAATGAACGTTGCACAGGATGAAGAGCATCTTTCCACACCAAACCACTTTATTTTGCGCGAGTTCTTCCACACGCAGGAACAATATCTCGATCTGTTTGATTCATTTGTTGCAGCCCACGAGGGAAAATATACATACGAGGAACTGAATTTTTGGAGAAGGGCGATCATCCGGACATTCGAACATGTCATGCTCTGGTTTATGAAAGAAAACCACCATTATTCCTTAAAGCGGTTGGAGTCCCAGCAGGAAACGATTAAAGAGCTGAGTTCCCCCGTCATTATGGTCGGCAAAAATACCGCGCTGCTGCCGCTTGTCGGGGAAATTGATTCCAACCGTGCGAAAATTATTCTGGAAAAAACACTCGAACAATGCGCAGAAAAAAGCGTTCTCCTTCTGTACATTGATTTATCCGGCGTGGTCGTCATCGATACGATGGTCGCCCAGCAAATTTTCCGGCTGATTGAGACGCTGCGGTTAATCGGGGTAAAATGCATTCTTTCCGGCATCCGTCCGGAGGTGGCGCAAACTGCCATTCAATTGGGCATTGATTTTAATGACGTAACGATCCACTCAAAACTGGAACTCATGCCGGAATGATGGCGTTTTTTCAGCCATCCGGGCATACCGTTTTGGAAAATAGAGATCCGGGGAGGAGCCCCCCTTTGAAACGCAGCCGTCCCGATATGGTTTAAGAAAATTTTTCTTCTTGCTATTTTAAGTCCGTGCTGATACGATAGAAGAGCATGATTTGGAAAGCATATATTCAGCATCAGGAGTCTTTCCAAGCAGATAATTTTGGCCAGTGGAGTAAAGGCATCGGTGTGCCGGGCCAAATGCCGAATCGGCAACTTTTGGTTGCCTTATTGATTGAGTGGGAAACTCAAATTTTATAAGTTGGTTACTTTACAACCGGTGCTTGTGCACATCAACTTGTGAAACGATCAATAAGAGTGGTAAAAGTAATTATTTGCTATATAGACTCTGATCCTATAAGAATATAAAGCTTTCTTCCATATTGTCCACGGACTTTTATGGCTGGCGTATATCTGTTTATGCGGATATGCATGCTTTTTTAGGATGATGATTTCAAGCAAGTGTTGTGCGCACGTATGCGGATTGCACTTGCTTTTTATTATGCAAAAATTCTATTTGAAGGAGACAGAAGAATGGGAAAAGCGTTGATTATCGGGGCCGGCGGCGTAGCATCGGTCGCTGCGCATAAATGTGTCCAAAACAGCGAAGTCTTTGAAGAAATCTGTATCGCAAGCCGCACGAAATCAAAATGCGATGCGTTAAAAGCAAAGCTTGACGGCGGAAAAACGAAAGTGACGACTGCACAGGTCGATGCCAATCACGTCGATGAACTGGTTGCTTTAATTGAAAAAGTGAAACCGGATGTCGTCATGAATCTGGCGCTGCCTTACCAGGATTTAACCATCATGGAAGCCTGCCTTCAAACAAAAACAAACTATCTCGACACCGCGAACTATGAGCCGGAAGACACGGCAAAATTTGAATACAAATGGCAATGGGCATACCGCGAACGTTTTGAAGAAGCCGGCATTACCGCCCTTCTCGGCAGCGGCTTTGACCCGGGCGTAACAGGCGTATTTTCCGCTTATGCCCTGAAACACCATTTTGATGAAATCAATTATATTGATATTTTGGACTGCAATGCCGGCGACCATGGCTATCCGTTCGCAACAAACTTCAACCCGGAAATCAACATCCGCGAAGTTTCCGCCAACGGCAGCTACTGGGAAAACGGCAAATGGATCGAAACAAAACCGATGGAGATCAAACGCGTGTATGATTTTCCTGAAATCGGCGAACGCGACATGTACCTGCTGCACCATGAAGAGCTGGAGTCGCTTGCCGCAAATATCCCTGGCATTAAACGGATCCGTTTCTTCATGACGTTTGGCGAAAGTTACCTGACACATTTGAAATGCCTGGAAAACGTCGGCATGACTTCAATTGAGCCGATTGAATTTGAAGGCAAACAAATCGTGCCGCTGCAATTTCTGAAAGCTGTGCTGCCGGATCCGGCTTCCCTCGGCCCGCGCACAAAAGGGAAAACGAATATCGGCTGCATTTTCCGCGGCAAAAAAGACGGCAAGGACAAAACCTATTACCTTTACAATGTGTGCGACCATGAAGCCTGCTACAAAGAAGTCGGCTCGCAGGCGGTATCGTACACAACCGGCGTGCCGGCGATGATCGGCGCGATGATGCTGATCCAGGGCAAATGGGACAGAAAAGGCGTTTATAATGTGGAAGAGTTCGATCCTGATCCGTTCATGGAAGCTCTGAACAAATGGGGCCTGCCGTGGAAAGAAAGCTATAATCCGGAGCTTGTCGACTGATGCGATTTGAAGAACTGCCGACGCCTTGCTATGTAGTTGATGAACAAAAGCTCGAAGACAATTTGAAAATTTTAAACGGCGTGATGAAACGGACCGGATGCAAAATTGTTTTGGCGCAAAAAGCTTTTTCGATGTTTGCTTTGTACCCGCTCATCGGCAAATACTTGAGCGGGACAACAGCAAGCGGCTTGTATGAAGCGCGCCTCGGGCATGAGGAAATGGGGAAAGAAAACCATATTTTTTCCGCCGCTTACCGTGAAGATGAAATCGATGAGATCGTCTCGATTTGCGATCATGTTATTTTTAATTCATTTTCACAGCTTGAGAAATTTAAAGGCCGCGTGATTGCAGGCGGGAAAAAGGCGGGCCTGCGCATCAATCCGGAATGCTCGACACAGACCGGGCATGCAATTTATGACCCTTGTTCGCCGGGCTCGCGCTTCGGTGTGACGCAGGAACAGTTCCGCCCTGATCTTCTGGACGGCGTAACCGGCCTCCATTTCCACACGCTCTGCCAGCAAAATGCGGACGATCTGGAGACAACGCTGAATGCCGTTGAAGAAAAGTTCGGGGAATGGCTGCCGCAAATGGAATGGATCAATTTCGGCGGCGGCCACCATATTACGAGGGAAGGCTATGACATTCCCTTGCTCGAAAAATGCATCAAGCGGATGCAGGACAAATACGGTTTGGAAGTCTACCTTGAGCCGGGCGAAGCTGTTGCTTTAAATGCCGGCTATCTTGTCACGACAGTGCTTGACACGGTGAAAAACGGCATGGACATCGCGATCCTCGATACGTCCGCCTCGTGCCATATGCCGGATGTGCTGGAAATGCCGTACCGCCCGCCGCTCATCGGGGCCGGGGAGCCGGGCGAAAAACCGTATACGTACCGGCTTGGCGGCCAGACATGCCTCGCCGGCGATACGATCGGCGATTATTCCTTCGATAAGCCGCTTAAAGAAGGCGTTCGCCTTGTATTTGGCGATATGGCCATCTACACCATGGTGAAAAATACCACCTTTAATGGCATGCCGCTTCCGGCCATCGCGATCCAATATAAAAACGGCGACTGCGCAATTGTCCGTGAATTCGGCTATCACGACTTTAAAATGAGACTCGGGTGAATACCTGCATTACCCGGGCTAAGTGGAAACAATATAGACGAGGGAGAAAAGTGAAACCGCCGGCAGCCTATCCGTGGCTGATGATGCTTTCTGCTGCAGATTACCGGAAAAAGACGGTTGACACGGACATTTTGCAGGAACTGGAGGAATGGGCGATGAATGAGCAGGAAGTGCTTGACGCAATCAAAGAGTGGGAGAATTTGAGTGCCAATCGGGAAAACAAAGTATTGTACGAAGCCCGGCTGAAATTTTACGCGACCAGCTCGCGAATATCCGCGGCGAAAGAGAGGAAGGGCTCAGAGAAGGGATTCAAATAGGAATTGAAGAAGGGGTACAAATAGCAATCAAAAAATGCTGAGCAAAGGCACCTCACCCGAAACGATCGCAGATATGCTTGATTATCCGCTTGAAGAAATCAAAAAAACCCAGCGGGAATTAGAGCGGGGTAGCTAACTGAATCGCGCGCCCGCCGCTTCCAAACGCAAGGGGGCTTTTCCAATGCCGGACTGGCGGCGGAATGGCCCCCTTTGCTATCTTGGTTGCATGCTTCCGGCTTCCCTTTTTTCCACAACATTGTTATAATAATATTTGGAAGCTTCCAATAACCTGAGGTTTCCGGCATGCCCATACGCAAACCCGGACAGCTATCTTCTTTAGTATTTTTACTATTTGAAGCCATTAGGTGTTCTTTTTGTGTTGCCTGAATTTCAATAAATGGAGGGATGGCAATGAAAAAGCGGGCAATTGTGTATTGCGAAAACCAATTTGGCACAACAGATGGCAAAACAGCAAACGGGCTCATCCGTGAACCCGGGAATTACACCATTACTGCCGTCATTGACAGCAGCAAACACGGGCAGGATGCCGGCATGCTCCTCGACAACAAATGGAGCGGCATTCCGGTTTGCAAAGACCTGGAAGACGCGCTCATCCACTCCGGCCCGAAACCGGATGACTTCATTTTCGGCATCGCGCCGGCGAACGCCTTTTTAAAGCCGGAAGAAAGAAAAGTCATCCTGCAGGCAATGGAAGCCGGATTGAACATCATTAACCCGCTCCAGGAATTCTTAACCGATGATGAAGAAATGGCGGCCCATGCAAAGGCTTGCGGTGTCACGATCCGCGATATCCGTAAACCGCGGCCGAAAAAAGAATGGACTTTGTTTACCGGAGAAATTTTGAAAATGAACACCCCTGTCGTTGCCGTGCTCGGGACAGACGGGGCCTGCGGAAAACGGACAACCGCCAAATGCATTGAAAAGGCATTCATGGAAAAAGGCTACCGCCCGGCATTTATCGCAACCGGGCAGACAGGCTTGATCCAGGGCGCCAAGTACGGGTTTGCGATGGATGCTTTCCCACTCCAATATTTAATCGGTGAACTGGAGCGCGAAATTTTGCGGGCCAATAAAGAAGAACATCCGGATATGATCATCGTGGAAGGCCAGGGCGCGCTCAGCCATCCGGCATATGCAAGCTCAACCGGCATTTTAAAAGGGGCAAGGCCGCAAGCAGTCATTTTACAACACGCCCCAAAACGAAAATATTTATCCGATTTTCCATTTGCCGAAGTGCCGAAAGTGGAAGATGAAATCAGCCTGATTGAACATTTCGGAAAGACAAAAGTCATCGGCATTACGCTCAACCATGATGGAATGGCAGACCGCGAACTGGAAGAAACCATCCGCCGCTATGAAGAAACTTACCATCTTCCGGTTACGGATGTTTTAAAAACCGGCACAGACAAAATCATAAACGCCCTGATCGATTTCTTCCCTTCCCTGAAAAAGGCAGTGGTTTCCTGATGGCCGTTCTGCCACGGGTGGAAATCAATCTGGAGAAGATCCGGCATAATGCGAAAACATTAAAACAATTATTCGGGAGGAAAGGAATCAGCATTACAGGCGTTGTGAAAGGTGTCGCAGCCGATTTAAAAATTGCCGGCACCCTGGTCGATGCAGGCATCAAAAGCCTCGCAGACTCGAAGATTGCAAATATCGAAAAAATGAGAAAAGCGGGAATCAAGGCGGATTTGATTTTGCTCCGTGCCCCCGGGATCAGCGAAGTAGAAAAAACGGTCCGGTATGCGGATATCAGCATGAACACGGAGCTGGATACGATCCGCGCATTATCCGCTGAAGCGGTGCGGCAACAGAAAACCCATAAAATCATCCTGATGGTGGAAATGGGAGATTTGAGGGAAGGCATATTATTAAAAGATGCCCCTGCTGTGATCAGAGAAATATTAACCTGCCCCGGGATTGAACTGGCCGGAATCGGGACAAATTTTGCCTGCTTTGGAGGCGTGCTCCCGACCGAACAGAAGATGCAGGCGTTTTCCCGGTTTGTCCATGCCATGCAGGAGCTGTTTTCCCTCAAACTTCCTTATGTTTCCGGCGGCAACTCCGCCAACTACAACTGGGCCGTAAAAACAAAAGACGCCGGGGCCGTAAACAATGTGCGGCTCGGCGAGTCCATTTTGCTGGGCCGCGAAACATCAGGCGGGCATACCATTCCGTCTTTATATCAGGATGCCTTTTGCTTTGTTGCCGAAGTCATCGAATCAAAAATCAAACCTTCCGTGCCGTATGGGACAATCGGCAAAAATGCATTCGGGGAACAGGTCACCTTTATCGACAGGGGCAACAGAAGGCGGACGATTGTCAGTGCAGGGCGGCATGATGTGCTTGTTTCAGGCCTTACCCCTGTCCGGCCGTTCCATATCATTGGCTCAAGCAGCGACCATATCATTTTGGATACACAAAATGCGGTTCTCGTGCCGGGCGATGAGGTGAGATTTTATATGGACTACGGCGCGATGCTGAGAGCCATGACGTCTCCGTATGTTTATAAAACGTACGTCCATGGTGCGGCCACAACCGAGCCTTACAAACAACAGTTTCTGCTTTCGCGCGGAACAAAGCAAAGCCGGCCCACAGAAACCGAAAAAAGCCCCGCAAATTAAAGAAAAGCAGGCTGCAAAAACGGCAGCCTGCCTTTTTTACTTCGTTATAATGATGTCTTCCGCACGGATATCACTGCCAAAATATGGCGCCAGATTTTTGTTGTAATCACTTTTGAAAAAGCCATTGTTGTTTAACTTCGTAATTTCTTTGTTCATCCAATTGAGGAGCGATTGATTCCCTTTTTTCACAGCAGGGGCAATATATTGGTTCGGCCCGAGCGTTTTAATGCCAACCGTATAATCCGGATGGTTTTTCACCCAGGCATACAGGTAGGAATTGTCGTCCGCCAGTGCAACGGCCCGCCCGTTTTTAAGCGCATTGAACTGTTCTGTTTTGGAATCGTACTTTTGCAATTTCACTTCTTTTTGTTTGCTTGTAAAATAGTTTTCCGCAGTGGTGCCCTTGTTGACGATCAAAGACTTGCCTTTTAATTGGCTGACACTTGTGACCGGCTTTTTCTTCGGTGAAACGACACCGATGGAAACTTTCATGTACGGCTTGGCAAAATCAACAACTTGCTTCCGTTCCGGTGTGACTGTAAAATTCGCCAGAACCAGATCCACTTTATTCGATTTCAATGCATCCACACGGTTGTTGGCATTCACTTGCACGAATTTCACTTTTACGCCAAGATCTTTGGCAACTTGTTTGGCGAGCGCAACATCATATCCCTGGCGTTGCCCGTTTTTATCGACCCATCCGTACGGCGGAAGATCGCCGAATACGGCAATTTTGATCGTGCCGTTTTTCTTAATGGCTGAAACACTGGACGGATTGCTGCTTGAAGAATTGCCGGAACTTTTGCCGCAGCCTGCAAGCGCCAGCGACAAAATTAATAAAAATGCTGAAACCAAACCAAACAAACGATGCTTTTTCATGGTCTAACCCTCCAAAATATTTTTCTTTTAAAAATCCATGCTTTCCAGAAAATTTTTCGCCCGCTCTGTCTGCGGCTTTGTGAAAAATTGGCGCCCCGGGGTTTCTTCGAGAATCTTCCCGTCTTCCAAAAACAAGATTTTATCCCCGATTTGCCGGGCAAAATTCATTTCATGCGTGACAACAATCATCGTCATTTTTTCTCTTGCCAACCGCAGGATGATCTCGAGCACGCCGCGCACCATTTCCGGGTCAAGCGAGGCGGTCACTTCATCAAACAGCATCAGCTTCGGGTTCAGCTCAAGCGCGCGGACAATCGCCACCCGCTGTTTCTGCCCGCCGGAAAGCTGGCGCGGATAGGCATTGGCATACTGCTCCATGCCGACTTCCTTTAACAGGCCCATTGCCTGGCGCGCCGCTTCGTCTTTTTTCCGTTTCTGGACTTTCACTGCACCGAGCAGGATGTTTTCCAACACCGTCATATTCGGAAACAGATCATAGCTCTGGAAAACCATTCCGATCTGCTGCCTGAGCCTGCGCCAATTTTTCGGCGACGGCCGCACGGTTTCCCCATTAAACAGAATGGTGCCGCCCTGGAAGGCTTCGAGACCGTTTAAGCAGCGGATCAATGTACTTTTTCCCGATCCCGACGGCCCGAGGAGAACAACAACACTGCCTTCCTCCACTTCGAAAGAGATATCCTCCAGCACTTGTTTTTCACCGTACGATTTTTTTAAATGTTCGACTTTCAGTAAAGGTTCAGCCATTAGCCCCTGCTTTGCCCCTCCTTTCTAACCGCCTTGCCAGCCGGGAAAGCGGATAGCATAAAATGAAATACAGGATAAATATAAAACCGTATATCCAAAACGCGCCATCCTGATAGCGGTGGCTATTCGCTTCGATGATTTGCTGGCCGACATTGATGACATCCACTACGCTGATCAATAGCAAAAGGGAAGTCGTCTTAATTATTCTGGTCATCAGGTTAATGGTCGCCGGAATCATTAAGTGGACCGATTGCGGCAGCAGCACGTACCGGTAAAGCTGAACCGTGCTTAAACCGACCGCTTTTCCGGATTCCACCTGATGCCTTGGGACAGAAATCAGCGCACCACGGACAATATCGCTCATTTCGGCAGCCATCCACAGGCTGAAGACAATCGTCCCGACCGTATCCGCCTTATAGTTGATGTTAAAGCTTTGCGGCAGAATATAGTAAAACAAAAATAACAGGACAATCGTCGGCACGATGCGGAAAAACTCGAGATACAGCCTGAGTAAAAGGCGGAGCAACGGATTGTGCAATGTCCTTAAAACCCCCAGCACGATGCCGAGGATACCGCCGAAAACGATGGACAAAAAAGCAATTTTTGCCGATACGTATAATCCACCCAGTAAACGTAAAAAGTTGGCTCCTTCAAAAAAGATATTAATTCCCAAATGTCCCATAACGCACCTTCTTCTCCAGCCATGTCAGCAAGATGGACAATGGAATTAAAATGATGGCATAAGCCACAACGAGCATAAACAGATACTCATTCGTGTTGTAATACATCCCGATCAAGTCAAGTGCCGTGTTGGTTAGTTCCGGAATCGCCAGCACGGTAAAGATGGATGTTTCCTTGATTAAAAAAATAACATTTGCGGCGAATGCCGGGACACTGAGCATCAATCCCTGCGGAAAGATGACGTAACGTGCCAGCTGGAACCGGCTCAGACCGATCGCAAGCCCGGACTCAATCTGCGTTTTGGAAACGCCTGCAAGCCCTCCGGAAAACCCTTCTGCCATATAACTGCCGCCAAGAAAAATAATCCCGATAATCCCGCAAACCTCGGCAGAAAATTTGATCCCGACTTGCGGAAGCCCGTAAAAAAGGAAAAATAACTGGATCAATAAAGGCGTATTGCGGGACAGTTCCACATAGGCCGATACAAGCTTCCGTAAAACCGGCACCTTAAAATACTGGATAAAACTGCATATCAAGCCAAGAACACCAGCCCCGATAATGCCGAAAAAGGAAAGCCGCAAAGTGAGCCAGAATCCTTTTTCAAACATGGGCAAGCTGTTTTGCACAACGGTCCAGTCCATCTCACCCCTCCTCGTATAATACGTTTAAATCCAGGTGGGCTTGCGCCAGCCGCCCGGTATGTATCACGTTGCTGTCCCGATTCAGGTGTCCAGCGCATTTCAAAGACCGGACGACAAAAAGCCGTTTCCTAAGAAAACGACTGCCCTTTTTCAGGTATTGCTGCAGTTTTCTTATCTTGATAGACGATCATGAACTGTACTATTATGATGCCGGTTTCCAAGGACAGCCCTTCCGCCGCCCGGGATAAGAAATTTTCAGCATTTTAGCAACATCTTTATTTTACTGAACGCCGGGACAAAAATCAATATATTCCTATCGACTTGATAGGGTTTTCTTTGCATAGCACCCAAAAAAAACAGCATGCCAAAGTTGTTCCTCCGCTTGCACCCGTACTGCTTTCCGGCTGCCTGCAAAATGAATGCCGGTTAAGACGCGTTACAGCCAAAAAAAGGCCTTCAATCCGCTTTAGGATCAAAGGCCCTTCATTTTAGCGCTCCACGCGTTACCGGTAGGCCGGTTCTTTTTCCGTCAGGCCGAGCGTCTCTGCCGTTTCAGCGTGAATTTGATGCAGCAGATCCGGATTTTCTGCGAGCCGCACGCCATAAGAAGGAATCATTTCTTTTATTTTTGGTGCCCATGCTTTTTTCCGGTCCGGGAAGCATTTTTCAATGACTTCGAGCATAACATGGACAGCAGTAGAAGCACCCGGCGAAGCACCGAGCAATGCCGCGACTGAACCGTCAGCAGCTGTTACCACCTCTGTACCGAACTGGAGCGTGCCTTTTCCGCCTGCTTCCGTATCTTTAATCACCTGGACACGCTGCCCGGCTACGACAACATCCCAGTCTTCCAATCTCGCATCCGGAATGAATTCCTGCAGTGTCTCCAGGCGTTTTTCGTCTGACAATAGAAGCTGCCCGATCAAATATTTAACAAGCGGTACATTTTTTGCCCCGGACGCAAGCATCGTTACGACATTATTCGGCTTCACAGAACCAATCAGGTCTAAATTTGACCCTGTTTTTAAAAACTTCGGCGAGAAGCCGGCAAACGGGCCGAACAGCAAACACTTTTTATGGTCAATATATCTTGTATCCAAATGCGGCACGGACATCGGCGGCGCGCCGACTTTCGCTTTGCCGTACACTTTTGCATGGTGGCGGCTGGTGACTTCAGGGTTGTTGCACACCATAAATAACCCGCTTACCGGAAACCCTCCAATATGTTTGGACTCCGGAATGCCGGTTTTTTGGAGCAACGGCAAGCTTCCGCCACCGGCACCGATAAAAATAAATTTCGCCGTATGGTATTCGATCCTGTTGTGCTCAATATCATGCACTTTCACTTCCCAGTTTCCTTCTGGGGTGCGTTTAATATCCTGAACGGCATGCTTGTAGTTGATTTCGACATTTTGGCGTTGCAAATGATCAAACAGCATGCGGGTCAAGGCGCCGAAGTTGACGTCCGTCCCTGCATCGCTTTTTGTCGCCGCTACCGGTTCATTGGACTTCCTGCCTTCCATCACAAGCGGAATCCATTCCTTTAATTGCCCGGGGTCGTCGGAAAACGCCATTCCTTCAAAAAGCGGATGGGCTGACAGCGCTTTAAATCGTTTTTTTAGAAAAGCAACGTTCTCCTCCCCTTCTACGAGGCTCATATGCGGGATCGGCCGGATAAAGTCCTGCGGATTGCGGATCAGCCCCTTGCTGACCAGGTAGGACCAGAACTGCCTTGAAAGCTGGAACTGTTCATTTACATTTACAGCTTTTGTAATATCTATTGAGCCGTCCGGTTTTTCAGGCGTATAATTCAGCTCACATAATGCCGAGTGCCCGGTCCCCGCATTGTTCCATTCATTCGAACTTTCTTCCCCCGGTTTTGCCAGCTTCTCATATACGGTGATTTCCCAATCCGGGGCCAGTTCTTTCAGCAAGGTGCCCAGCGTTGCACTCATAATGCCGGCACCGATTAAGATGACGTCTGTCTTTCCCTGTCTGATGCTCATGATTACCTTCTCCTTATCCCTGTATTTGCTAATATTATTCCGGACACACTGCCTCTTTTTCAGAACAAGGCAGTCCCCGGGAAAACGCTTTACAAGTCTTAATATCATAATATCATATTTTATGATAATTCTTTAGAATAATGATACACAATTTGACAATGGAAATATCAGGAAACCTTTTTATTTGCTGAATGATTCATTCTTCATTTTGCTTAAAAATATAATATAATGAATCTTGTAAATAGAAATTTTACTAATATATTTCTTGCATTTACCAAAGGGGGGGATGCCAGGAGATATTTTTCACGGATTGAAGACGGGAATTTTCATTTTACAAAGGGGGAAGACAAATTGGCACAAACAACCGGACGCACATCCAGACATGTGACTGCTAACATCTTTAAAGGATCACTTGGCAATCTGATCGAATGGTATGATTGGTATGTTTATTCTGCGTTTGCGGTTTATTTTTCACCAGAGTTTTTTCCGGAGGGGAACCAAACTGTCCAGTTATTAAATACAGCCGGGATTTTTGCCATTGGTTTTCTGATGCGGCCGCTCGGGAGCCTGATCATGGGCCGGTATGCAGACCGATACGGCCGCCGGGCTGCACTGACCTTCCATCTTCTAAAAATTTGTTTTCGAACTCCCCTTGTTTTCCTGCACGAAATAACCAAACAGTCATTATGTAACTCCTTTCTTTGACGTAGCATAATAATTTTCTTGATAATAAAAGAAAACGTCAGTCACCTCTAAAAAAATTTCTAGAAATGACTGACACTGATGCACTTAAACTTCATATTCACTTTTAGACTCCGCAACCTGCAGCGTATTCCAATCTCTTACTTCAGTATGCTCCGCCATTAACTCTGCTTGTCGCATAACTGTGTCCAATGCTTTTTTCGCTTGTTCTGGTGGGTAATCGTACTTCTTCAATAGTCGCTTAATAATTCTCCTCATTCCTGCACGGGCGCTTTTTCGAACATGCCAGTCAATGGTCATGTTCCGTCTAATTGCTTGAGTCAGTTCATTGGCGATTTTACGTAAGACGTCATCTTCCATTAACTCTTTAACTATAGACTCAGATGTTAAAGCATCGTAAAAGGCAATTTCATCTTCATTTAAACCGAGATCTTTTTCTTCTTCTCGTTCTTTTTTCATGTCCTTTGCCATTTGAATTAGTTCTTCGATTACTTCGGCGTTTGTAATGGCTTGGTTTTTATATTTGTTCAGCGACTGTTTCAGTTTTTCCGAGTATTTTTGGGATTTGACAAGGTTGCGTCTTTCCATTGTTTTGATGTTGCCTTCCAGCAATTTTTTAAGCATTTCAAGGGCTAAATTTTTATATTCATATGAACGTACTTCTTCGAGAAATTCTTCTGATAATATGGATACATCCGGATGTTTCAATCCCATTACTTCAAATACATCAACTACTTCTTCTGAAATAATGGAACGTTCGAGTAATTGATTAACGCGTGCTTCGATTTCTTTTTTCGTCTTCCGCTTCGGCTGTTTTTCTTGAAGTTTATTAAGGCTTGCCTTAACTGCTTTAAAATAACTGACTTCAAGAGCTGCTGCTTTTCCTTCATCCGTCGCTGCACATAGTGAATGCGCCTTCGCTAGCTCGGTTGCCGTCTTTTTGAATTCTTTTTGTTCTTTTTCACTCTTACCAAAAATGACATTCATTCCGCCCGTGATGGCTCGAATACGGCCTGCTTGAGATGAACCCATATAAGCAGAGTAATCAAACCCATGCATCATATCTTGCAAAATTTCGAGCTTTTCTTTCATAACAGCCACAGCAGCCGATGTATCGATACCCGTTGTTTTCTTATCACTTTCGGTATATTGATTTAAAGCTTTCTTTAAGCTTTCTAAAATCCCAATATAATCTACAACAACTCCACCTGATTTATCTTTAAATACACGGTTTACCCGTGCGATTGCCTGCATGAGGTTATGACCCTTCATCGGTTTATCGATGTACATCGTATGCATCGAAGGTACGTCAAATCCGGTCAGCCACATATCACGTACAATGACAATTTTTAGTTCATCATTATTATCTTTCATTCTTTTTGCCAATAAATCCCGCCTTTTTTTTCCACCAATATGTGGCTGTAAGAAATCATCATCCCCAGCACTCCCTGTCATGACGACTTTAATTTTACCTTTATTGTCATCATCGGAATGCCAATCAGGACGTAATTTGACAATTTCGTTATAAAGTGCGACACAAATACGGCGGCTCATACAAACAATCATTGCTTTTCCGTCAATTGCTTTTGCCTTTTCTTCGTAATGATGAACAATATCTTTGGCTAATTGTTTGATCCGGTTAGGTGAACCGACGATGGCTTCAAGCCTCGACCATTTGGACTTGTATTTTTCACGTACTGATTCTTCCTGATCTTCGGTAATCTCTTCAAATTTCTCATCGATCTTCGCTAATTCTTCTTCATTGGCTTCCAAGCGGATAATACGGTTTTCATAATAAATTTTAACCGTTGCTTTGTCTTCAACTGCTCGCGTCATATCATAAATGTCAATATAATTACCGAAAACAGCGGGCGTTGACTTATCTTCCAGCTCAATCGGTGTTCCTGTAAAACCGATAAAGGAAGCATTCGGAAGTGCATCACGAAGATATTTTGCATATCCATATTTCACTTCGCCTGTTTTCGTATCTGTCTTTGCAGAAAAACCATATTGACTGCGATGAGCTTCATCCGCAATAACAATCACATTTTTACGATCGGTTAAAACCGGCATTTCGCCATCTTCCGGTTTGAACTTTTGAATCGTTGTAAAAATAATACCGCCCGATTCTCGATCATTGAGAAGATCATATAATCCGTTTATCTCTTTAGATTTTTCATTTGCCTGTTGTTTTTTCTGTTCTTCATTCAATTTGCGGACATCTGCTTGTTTCGGTGTTTGTCTTAAAATATCCTTTGATTTAGAAAATGTCGAAAATAACTGGTCATCTAGATCGTTGCGGTCGGTAATCACCACAATGGTTGGATTATTCAGCTCTTTGACAAGCTGTGCTGTATAAAAAACCATCGAAAAACTTTTACCCGAACCTTGTGTATGCCATATAACACCGATTTTACGGTCTCCATTCTCACTGGTCGCTATTTTTGTCTTTTCCACCGCTTTTTTTACCGCAAAATATTGGTGATAGGCAGCGAGAATTTTGGCAATCGTTTTTCTTTCGCCGATTTTCTTCCCATTTTCATCCCGTTCTTCTTCTTTGGATTCCTGAAAGAGAATAAAGTTTTCAATAATATCAATAAGCCGGTCTTTTGCCAGCATCCCTCTTAACAACACTTCATATTGCGGCACTTCAAGTGGTTCAATGTTTTCCCCATCCACCGTCCGCCAATTCATAAAACGTTCTTGACTTGCAGTAATCGTTCCCGCTTTCGCATTAATTCCATCGGATAAAATACAAAACGCATTGTAGTAAAATAAAGATGGAATATCACGTTTATACGTTTGAATTTGTGCATAGGCATTATCGATACTCACATTTTCATCAGATGCTGATTTTAATTCGATAACGACGAATGGGATGCCATTGATAAAAATAACTAAATCCGGGCGGCGTTCTTCTTTTTCAACGACCGTAAACTGATTCACTACCAAAAAATCATTATTAGCTGGTTCTTCAAAATCAATCAAGAATGCCTTCATCGAACGGCTATGACCATCTTGATGAAACGACACATCAATGCCTTCCGTGATTAATTTGTGAAAATGACGGTTGTTTTCTTCTAAGCTTGGACTATTAAAAGCAATAATTTGCCGAAATGCTTCTTCTATTGCTTCGTGTGGCAAATGGCGATTATGTTTAAACAAAGCATCTTTTACACGGTCTTCTAAAATGACGGTACGATAATCTTTGCGTTCCGGTCTTTCCCCATCACAACTAATGTCCGGACCAAAGACATAGTCATAGCCAAGTTCCTGAAGAATTTCTATAGCTGCTTCTTCCAGCTTATCTTCCGTAAAATTTTCAAAAAAACCCATTCTCCTCTCCCCTTTCGAAACGGGATATGACATTTATTCTTTAATTTTTTTCTGATAACACTTCATCATCCAACGGGACACGGATTTCTCCGGACATTAGTTTTGGAAGAAGATTGTCCCGAATAAGTGTTAGCTTCTGATTTTCATCTTCAACTTGAAAGGACTTTTCAAACATTCTTTCAGTTATTTCATTAAATAAACTGTGAACTTTTTGATCAGGAAGACAAATTAATGAATCTTTTATTTCCTTTGTTGATAGATTTACTTGAACACCACTATTAGCTCTACTTCTTAAATTATTTATAAAATCTTCACTGTTGGTCAAAATATATAAATAAGGGAAGTTTATAACTTTTGAATCTTTCGTTCTTATTAAACCTACACGTTGATTAAGAATATATTCATTATCTCTGTCCATTAATGCTGTATGACCTAATAACGCAACATTACTTTTCATATCTGTCATACACATTAATAAATCTCCTTTTTTTATAATGTAATTTGATAAATTCTGGCACTTATCACGTTCTATATAACTTTTTGTACCAGAATGATTAATACCTCCACCTTTTTTAATATTTCCCATTTTAAAAACCCTAAATGTCGAATCAGATTCTACATCTAATAGGTCTTTACTTTTAAATGCATAACCGTTTTGAAAATCAATTACATCACCTAATTTTACGATTTTCCAACCTTTAGGTATCATCCCCAACTCACTTTCAACCATTTCGCCGCCACTTGATTTGTAAGGCTCGCCATTTTCATTCGGAAACTCAAAGTCAACAAACCAATGTTTAAACAATGCTTGTGCCATTTCTTCAAGCTTTTCATTGATTTGATTGTTGGTTTCAATTTTTTCGTCTAAGGTTGAAAGAATGTTTGCTATGGCTTTTTGTTCATTTAGAGGAGAAAGCATTATGCCATAATTCATAATTGCTGATTTATCTCCTCTTGGCATTTTTGTACCTTTAGAAGTGGCTGTAACATAATCAAAAAAATTATCTTGCAAAAGCGTGTAATATAAATATTTTTTGTCAAGTTCCTTCTCGTCCTTATTTTTAATAACTAATACATCATTAGAACAACCTCCATTTTTAGTGGCAAACCATATTTTTTTAAAGTACGGGCGAATATTTGATAATAATATATCTCCTTTTTTATATCTTCTTACACTCTTAGTTGTTGGCAACCCAGAAGCCATTCCTACACCACTTTTATTGGGTAACATATTTTCAGTTGAAATATAATTGTCAAGAGTAACTTCAGCCGAAGGAATTTTCTCATCTCCATAATAGCTAACTTCTTCAAGGACAACTTCTTTCCATCCATTAAATGTCATACCCAATCCCCCCTAGATTCTTTCTAATCTCTTCCTCCAATCGGTGGGATTTTTCAAATAGTTCTCTTAATTCACTGGTGAGGGTTTCCATTTTTTCTTCAAATGGTATACCATCATCCTCTACATCACTTATTCCAACATAGCGTCCGGGCGTTAAGACATAGTCATTTTGACGGACATCTTCTAAAGTCACTGATTTACAGAATCCCTTGATATCTTCATATTTCCCATCTCGTTTACGCCAGTTTCGGTATGTTCCAGCAATTTTTTGAATATCTTCCTCCGTTAATTCACGAAGACGACGGTCAACCATTTTTCCTAAGTTTCTGGCATCGATAAATAAAATTTCATGTTCACGGCTTCGGTATTTAGGATGATTTTTCTTATTACGGTTTAAAATCCATAAGCTCACTGGTATTCCTGTTGAATAGAATAATTTGTCAGGCAAAGCAACAATGGCATCGACTAAATCCGCTTCAAGTATGTTTTTACGGATTTCCCCTTCATTCGATGTATTGGAACTTAACGAACCATTGGCTAATACAATACCAGCTGCGCCATTTGGTGCAAGGTGATAAATCATATGCTGTAACCATGCATAGTTGGCATTGCTCGCTGGTGGTGTACCGAATTTCCAACGAACATCATCCACTAATTCATTTCCGCCCCAGTCACTCACATTGAATGGAGGATTGGCAAGGATGAAATCGGCTTTCAGCGTTTTATGTAAATCATTATGGAATGTATCCGCATGGTGTTCACCGATATTCCCCTCAATTCCACGGATAGCAAGATTCATTTTACAAAGCTTCCAAGTCGTGGAATTCAATTCTTGACCGTAAATCGAGAGGTTATCGATTTTTCCTTGATGGCGTTCAACAAACTTTTCACTTTGAACAAACATGCCGCCGCTGCCACAACAAGGGTCATAAATTCGCCCTTCGTACGGTTCAATCATTTCAACCAATGTTTTGACAACACTTTGTGGCGTATAGAACTCGCCACCGCCTTTTCCTTCCGCACTGGCAAACTTACCTAAAAAATATTCATAAACACGACCAAGTAAGTCTTTTTCTTGTTTGCTGTGCAATTTAATCGTTGAAATGAGGTCTATCAGTTCTCCTAATCGGCGTTTATCAATTTCAGGACGGGCATAACGTTTATCTAACACCCCTCGCAGTGTCGGGTTTTCTTTTTCAATTTCGATCATCGCTTCGTCAATGTATTGACCGATTTTCGGGTCTTTCGCACGGTCTTTAATGAAGCTCCAACGTGACTGTTTCGGTACCCAGAAAATATTTTCTGCTGTATATTCATCACGGTCTTCTTCAAAACCTTCTCCCTCTTCAACTAACTCGTTATACTTCATTTCAAACTTATCAGAAATGTATTTTAAGAAAATCAGTCCTAAGACTACGTGTTTATATTCGGATGCATCCATGCTTCCACGTAATTTGTCAGCAGATTTCCAAAGTGTTTCTTCGAATCCAATCTTTGCTGTTTCCATCATGAAGTCTCCTTTAATTCTAGTAATTAAAATCATCTAATACTTCGAATAATTCGCTTTCAAATTCATCTTGTTCTGGGCCTGTTGACACCCAATCTGGTAACACTTCTAAATAATGCGCTAAAGCTTCTATTGTTTTATGGAAAACCGGTTCATGCTGTGCCTTATCTAAAAGTTCAAGAACCAATTTAAATGTGTCGAGATAAGGTTGATGTTCAGCACGATTAAGCATGTTCCGAAATTTTTCGATTAATTTGGCTTTTTCAATATCGTGTTCTATTTGATTCAATTCCTCTTTGTCATAAACTGGCACTTCAACAAGATCATTTTCTTCCCCAATGAGGAACTGTTCTTCATATTTCGTGATAATAGGCTGTAAATCCCGTTTTAATTTTTCTTTTTGAATCTCCAGTTTATCCAAATCAGTTAATTCTTTCGAAAAGTATTTAGCGTCTATGCCAAAAATTTGTTCCAACGTAGGTAAATGTTTTTTGGAGATCTTTTGCTTTCTTTTAATCCAAAGATTAATATTTTGCTTTTTAATTCCAAGCTTTTCGGCCAGTTCAATTTGCTGCATACCATAAAGTTCAAGGATGTATTCTAAACCTATCAATTGATCACCTGCCAAAATATTGTCTAGGTCAATATAGTTATATTGTAATAGGTAAATAGCTTCCAGTCAATCAAACATTTACTATTATTGTGTTTTATGGGGCAAAACTGAGATGACAATACGATTTGTTAAAAACGGCCGCATAAATAGATGTGTTATAAGAAAAAATAAATTAGAAACATAAAAGGAACGCATAAAAAATAAACATATACTTCCAATTAGGATATAATATAATTACTTTATTTATATTAATTAAGCGATTAATCTGAGCATTATATTCCACACTGGGGCATTACGACAGAGCTCAATCTGCAGAATATATTGCCATGCATTTACAATATTCAGGAGTAACTGAGCAAATTTTCACAGATGTAGCTTTAGATGAAATCCATCGTTTTTCCGGGGGAGCCGCAAGGATCATCAACAAGATTTGTACCCACTGTCTACTTTACGGAGCACAAAACAGGCATCGAATCATTGACGATCATATGGTAAAACGTGTGATTGAAGGGGAACTTTCGTGAAATGACAATGATTTAAATTTAAGTATTAAACTCATAGGGGAAGCCACAATAAAGCGCAAACTGGCTTCCCCCTTAATTGACAACAATTCCGTCAATTTCTGGACAAATAACACCGTCAATTTCCTGCCATTTTGGGGCGCCAGTAACAACAGACATCAAGAGAAAATCAAAAACAGCTACTTCAGTTATTGATCGATAAAATTTCAATTAAACAAACAGGAAAATCAAGAACCATTAACCCAAATTACGAAAGTACAAAATTGCACTAGATAAAATCCTGTAAATTGGAATTATACGTAAGTAAAATGGAAACATGGACCAAATATGGAACTGTGGTGGCTATTTTCGGGTTGTTAAGGTCATACTTTCCCCCTCCCCACATTTGCGGGCATTTCAATTTCCAGTATTCCGTTTCATTCGCCACGTTCAGTCAATCAGCCGTACACTTTGGATCATTTGCCGGAACGCCTTTTTATTGACGTATGTTTCACAAATATTTAAAATGACACGCCGGCTGTGACAGACCAGTACGCCAGCGGCGTAGATGAATTCTCTCCGGAACCGCCTGATCGTATAGGAGCGATACGCTGGCGGACAGTGTTCTTTTTTAAAGATCTCGAATAAATTGTAGGCCAGCAGTTTAATCAGTAAGTCCATTTGGTTGGCGTCAAATGAATGCGTTGAAATCTTGTCCATTGAGAATCCGTATTTTGACTCTTTGATAAAGTTTTCCATGCAAGCCCTTTGGTTATAGAATCTCCAAATATCAATCGGTTCCCAGTCCATACTTGTCACAATCGCTTCATATTTCCAGAGAGCATCACAAGCTTGAAGCTGGCTTTCTTCATACTTGTCCGCTTTGCGAATGACCGCAACTCTTCTTGGCTTTTCCCAGGTACTTGCCTGGTAATCAACGGCTTTTCCCTCTATCACGGTCAATCCGTCATCAACATAGCGGATCCACGGTGAATCATCGTCTTCAACCCTTTTCTTCAGCCTCGATGTCCACTTCAGTTTGCCCGTGTAACCGATCCCTCGTTTTTCCCAGTAACTGTAGAACGGTTCTCCGCCGAACCCTTTATCAAAACGGGCATAACGAATAAGGTAATGGGGAGAAAGCAACTGGTAAGTTTCTTCTGCAAAGTCGGTTACTCCTTGAGAAGAATGGGAATTTCCCTCTCTAAGCTTGGCGTTTAAACAAAGACGGGATCTCCCCTCAAACACAATAAGAGGGTGGTAACTTTTTCTCCCCGGTTTGTGGGGATTTCCCCCAACCTCCGCATTCTCCTGATCTCCATAGACGGTTTCCACGGTCGAATCAAAATTCAGAATGAGCTCCTTGTCCATCCAGGGTTCAATCAGATCCAGCATGCGTTCTTTGAATTCAAGATCAGCTTGCTCCATCTTTTCCAGCCTTAACAGGTCCTTATTTAAAAGGGTATAGTGCGGGCATTTCCCGCCCATAAAAGCCCTGATTAAAGGATCATCCTGCAAAGTCCGGAAATGGAACAGCAGGGAACAATTGGCCAGCCAGCCAATCATCAGGTATACAAAGATTTTGCTTAAAGGATACTGGGCATTATAATTTTTCAAGCAGTCAAAATCCCAGAAGGTCTGTTCAATCTTCATTCTTTCCAGAAACTGCAAAATCGGGAGCAGCCCGCTAAAATGCGTACTCTTCTTTAAATGAAACGCATAGTTGATTTTCGAGACAGAGATGGTATAATTCACCTTAAAGGTGCACTCCTTTCTGGTTTGGTAGTTTTCTTCAAACCCAATTATACCAGAGGTTCGGGGCATCTTTTTATATTATGCTTCTGCTTTACTTTCGTAATTCAGGTTATAAGGGAGCTGAGAAGATGTTTACGTATTGTTACCAATCCGATTTTACTATTTTGTTTGATTTATCTGGACCAGCTGGTTGGCAAAACAACCAACAGTTTATCGAGAAGATTAAGCAATTATCAAAAATGAAAACTATTGCAGTTGCGAGTGATAATATTATTGAAGTTACGGAATCAAACATTCATCTATGTAATAGTTTAAAAGATTCACTTGAAAATCTGGGTTTAGTAGTATATGAGGATTTGGAGACAGATGAAACAGCTATATTAATAGTTTCCAATAATTTAGAGCACATTAAATACTATGTCGAAAAAGGGTTTAGTGCCGTATATTTATTGACAGAAAATTGCAAGCTAGATTTAGACTTAGCGTTTATGCCTGATGAAATTTGGGATTATCAACACTTTTATAACTTTGTTGACAATCCAAATTTACGGATGACATATCCAGCTGAATTAATTGGATTTCCTAACAGTTATAATTTAAGGACGAAGGTTATTCGATTTCCGGAAAAATTGACAATTCCAGACACAAATTACACATCAGATATTATTTTTACCGGAAGATATTTTACTTTACGTGATAATCGAAATTACAATCATCCGTTATCAAGAGCGATTATTGGCTTGAAAAATAACTTTCTTAACCATGCAGATGTTACTAAAGATCGGTTTGGGAAAGTCATCGATTTATATTTAAGACAAGATTCTACTGTTTCACGAATTGTTTTTGTTCCACCAAGACCAAATAAAGAGAGCCGTTTTAAAGGCGTTGAAGATTTTGTTGAGGCTAATATAAATATAGAATTTAATTTATTGTATTCGAAAAATGATTACCCATCACCGAAAGATTATGTCGGCTTTGAAGCGAAATATTACAATTGTGTTTATGGTAATATTGGTTGTAATGGTGAAGTATCCGGTCACGTATTATTAGTAGATGATGTTTTTACAAGTGGAGCAACAACCGCAGAGTGTGCTAGAGTCTTGTATGAAACAGGAGCCAGTAAGGTAACCGTTTTACCATTAGCATTTACGCAAAATCTAAACTATAACGAACAATCCGTCTTGCCGGTCGTTTTTAATGAAGATGGAAATGAGTACGATATTGGTTTTCGTCGAAGTGACTATGAAGTTTATTGGCGGAGTAGGAAAGATGGTGGAGGATTTGAATATGAAGATTTTGATGTCGTTAATGAAAGTTATTTAGCATATCATGGCTTTTGGTCTACAAAAAAACCAGATGCCCAGGAATTTAATGCTGGTATAGGGCTTGATGCGATTATTTTTGACTTAGATAATACTTTAGTACATACCGATCATTTAGAACATTATCGTAGAGGAAACTTAGCAATAAATGATCGAAATCTAATTGAGGAAAAACATATTATTCTCCATCCGAATCTGTTTTACGAACTAAAAAAATGGAATATAAAGATTGGAATTGTAACTCGTTCACCAAGAAAATATGCTGAGTCTTTATTATCCATTATGGGTTATCCTTATGATTGTTTAATTGCATCAAAAGACACGTTAAGAAGTAAACCAGCTCCCGACCCAATGATAAAATGTGCTAAAAAACTAAAAGTAGAGGAAAACAATATCCTATGTATAGGTGATCAAATTACAGATATTCAAGCTGGTAAAAACGCGGGTATGATGACTTTACATATTAATGACTTCAGAGATCAAAATGATTTGTTAGATAGAATCCTATCTATAAAAGATCCTTATTTACCATTTTAATAGGAGTGAACCAATTGAATGACTTTTTCTGGACCACATTAAGTTGTGTGAAAGGCGTTGGTAGCAAAACATTAACTGAGTTATATGAAAATAATCCTTTTCTTGATTTTGACAATCTATACGATTATTTAGAAACTGTGAAAAAGAAAAGTCTTTTTAAATTGTTATCATTTGAAAATATTCAACTAGCAAAAGACAAGGCGGAAAAGTTACTTGCTGCTGATGAAAATGAGGGAATTAAAGTTATACCGATTTCAAGTGAATGGTACCCAAATTATTTGCGATTAATTCCAGATCCTCCAACCATTTTGTTTGCCAAAGGAAATATTGAATTACTTAAGGAAAAACAAAACCTTGCTGTTGCGGGCACAAGGGAACCGACTGTATCAGGGATTAAAGCAGCACAAAAGATTGCGATGACTTTTGCTGAAATGGGCTATACGATTGTTAGTGGGCTTGCTTTAGGGATTGATACAGCAGGTCATGTAGGTTCACTTCTGGCAAATAATGGAAAAACAATCGCTGTATTAGCAGGGAATTTGACAGAAATTTATCCCGCAAAAAATAAACAGCTAGCCATGGAAATCTTGGAAAAAGATGGATTATGGTTATCAGAAACACCGATTGGCCAGGCGAATATGCGAGGAAATTTTGTGAAGCGGGATCGGATTCAAAGCGGTCTATCTTTAGGGGTTTGTCCTGTACAAACGCCGGTAAAAGGCGGAACACAACATACCATTGAATATGCAAGAAAACAAAATCGGTTTTTATTTACACCGATTCCCTTAGCCCAAGATCAAAATGAAAACGCAATTCAAGGGAACCTAGAATTAATAAAATCAGGAGTTTATGTGTTAAAGGATAAAGATTCCTATCAAACTATTCATCAAATGTTACAAGAAAAAAAGGAAAGACTTGACCTTGAACACAAAAACCGATTCGAAAAAAAGCAAAGTGTTAAACCTGGACTTGAAAACGATATTGAACAACTGAGCCTCTTCGATTAGGAGTGAAACAGGGGGACGTGTCCATCGTACCGATTGGAACGGTGGACCGTCCCCTTTTTCATTGCAAAAGATAAAAATGGATGGTGCAAGGTTTCATTTATCATTTTTTACTAGTTCTTTTATACTTTTATTGAATTGGAACTAAATGTTTTTAATATATAATATAGAAATTAGTACCAATTCAATTCTAGTTGGAGGTTTTTAAATAATGAAAAAAGTAATTGACGGTTCTGTATACAATACGGAAACTGCTCAGAAAATTTTTGAGAAATTCACCGTAGAAAATGAGCCCATTGCATATGGTTCTGAGGTGAAAAAATTGCAGCAACTGTATAAAACAAAAAGCAATAGGTATTTCGTCTATGTGAAAAGAGAATTCGAAACGTGGGTCGATGTTAACGATGATGATTTGAATCCGAAATATAAATTGGAAGAAGTAATTGATGAAAAAATCATCCCTCTGTCTTTGGCTCGAGCGAAACAATTTGCCAGGGAAGTTTATTCAGATGATCAAACAGATGAAGAAACTAAGAAACAGATTGAAAAATATTTCCCTGTTTTGAGCAAAGATCGACTCGATCGAGAAGTGAAATATCAAAAAAAGATTTATCTATCTGAGAGGGCGAATTGGTATTTAGAATTAATGCTGGACGAATCAAAGGATACTAACAGTAGTTTGATTGAAAAGTTAATCATCAAAGAATTTAAAAGATTGCATTCTGAAGGTGTATTTGTAGATGATCCGTTTCCTGATGAGGAAGATTTTCCTGAAAAAGAGTAGGTTACAAAGTAAATCTTTGCTTTTTATAAAATATAAATATAGAATGAAATTGTAGTGGTTGGAACTTATTCAAAATATATTGACTTAGTTCTAAATACTTTTTATAATAAAGTTAAAGAATTAGAACTAATTCGATAAAACTGAAGTTGGTTCCGTTAAGAAAAGAGGATTAGGGAGGAATATTTCATGCTTTTACGTAAAAAATGGTTCGGTTTGTTTGTTTTAATTTCCATTGCAATTTTACTTGGAAACAGGGGGACGTGTCCTGCGTACCTATAAAACTGGTTCTGTTACCTGCTAAAAATTAATATGGAGGGGATGGTTCCGATGTTAAAAAGGAGAAAGTGGACATTAAAAGAAACGTTCCTAAGTAAAACACGACTAGTTTTAATTTTGACGATAATTTTAACCGTTGTATTCAATAAGCTAGTTAATCAATTGTTGACAAGACATGTGCCTGTTGAGAACGGTTTATATAGCTATTATACTTACGAATACTCCCTTGGGATTTACGGTGTAGTGTTTGCAATTCCAGCCATATTTCTCAGTATTTTAATTGTACGTTTTTTCCTGAACCTTACAAACAAAAATCAATCCAAAACTTCACTTAGTAGAAATGATTTTATTTGGTATAGTCTGTATGGAAAAGTAATAGGACTTATTATATTTGTTTTACTAAGTAAAGTTGCTAATTTTTTCACATCCAAGATGGAAGTCACGAATTTATGGGAAGGATTCCAATGGTTTGGCTTGGTGGCCATCATTCCAGCTATCTTTGCTTTCTTTGTTGCAATGTTAACCAATAAGTACATGATTCGTTTGACTAGAACAAATAAAAGATTAGTTAATGAGATTGAGAGTGGGTTGTACGATACAAAACTCCGTAATGAAAAAACGAAAATTAGAGTGTTGAAGCACCTGAAAAAGGGAAATGTTTCTACCATTCAAGGAGCTTTATGGCGAATTAGAATCATAGATTTCTTCATTTTTATCGGTATGACTTTACTAACTATCATAATATTTATAGTAAAACTCTTTTCACCAAATAGTGCAGGAAGTTCAAGTTCTGTTGGTGGCGGTATTCGAATGAACCGTCTACAGCAAAAACAAAAAACAGAATTAGAATTGAAAAGGCAAAAAGAAAAAACGGCCTATGCTGCTAAGGAATACGTTAAACAAATGAATTATAATTCCAATACAATTTTTGCGCAAAATAGAGCAGATGACCTTAAACGTGAATTGAAGAAACAGAAAGAGTTAGAAGAACAAATGAAGCGATTTTGAGAAAATCATTTTTGTCTAATCTTAAGTTTATTGATCTATAAAAATGAAAGATTTTTTATCAAGTTTTCTATCTGAATGGAAAAGGAAGTTTTTCCTACAATAATTAAAAGGTTAGGTGGTTTTCGTATGACAGCAGAAATCGTTCTTATGAATCCTAGAGGAGTTGCCTTAGCTGCCGATAGTGCAGTCGCTATTGGGAGAGAAAGAAAGGTATATCACTCAGCGAAAAAATTGTTTGAACTAGCTCCACATGTTCCAGTAGGGGTTATGATTTATGGTGTGGAGTCGTTATTCAATGTACCGTGGGAAACGTTGATTAAGATGTATGGCAACGAATTGAATAATCAGCGTTTTCTTACGTTAAAAGAGTATGTGCAAGGATTTATTCGCTTTCTAAATGATAATGAATATGAAGCGTTTATGTCTGATGTGAATGAAGTGAATTTTATCAATCGTACGGTGAATGAAGAAATTGAACGGTTATATGAAAAGTTATTGACAATTAGTAGGGAGTTATATGCTGAATATGGAGAACTACATCTTCAAGAGGAAATTCAGTTATTATATGTGGAACATGGTGGGAATTTTTTGAAAGAAAGTCTCCGTACTTTAGAGGAAAGTAAGTTTATTCCAGTTTTTGATGAAGAAGACTTTACTTTTTTACTAGAAAACTATGGGGGTGAGATTGAAAGATTAATAGAAGAAAAGTTTGAATCTCATTTGTTCGTTGGTGATTGGATGGAATGGATTACGCATATTGTAATTCTTCGGTTATTGAAAAAGTTCACGGATGCCAAGTCTGGTATTGTGTTTACGGGGTTTGGTGAAAAGGAAATATATCCTTCTGTGATTTCTTTTTATGTGGAAGGAAAAATAAATGGAAAATTGAAGTATTGTCTTTTACGTGACCGTACGAAGAAGATTGATCATTCCTTAAATAGTACAATATTACCCTTTGCACAAACAGAAATGGTTCATAGTTTTATTCGCGGTATTCATCGTGACATTGAAGGTTATACGAAATATGTTTTGAGTAAGGAATTGGAAAATTTAACAAATAATATAGTAGAAAAACTAGCTCCCTCATTAAGGAGTGAAGCAGATTTGGGATCTGTTCGTAATCAAGTTGAAGAGGCAGCGATCGATGTCTACCATACTTTTATAAAACATTCGAATCATTACCAGGAAAGGTACTTTATTGATCCGATTATGGATGTAGTTGGGAGTTTACCCGTAGTAGAATTGGCTCATATGGCAGAAGCATTGCTCAATATCGCATCATACAAAATGAAAATGTCTCCTAATTTGGAAACCGTAGGCGGCCCAATTGATGTTGCAATTATTACGAAAGGTGACGGTTTCACTTGGATCAAACAGAAACACGGAGACAGGTCCGGTGTTCCCAATGGGTGAAAAGTGAAATATGGGGACGGGTTCCTTATTGCAGTGGTACAAGGGACCTATTCCAAAAAGCCATGTAAATAGCCCTGTTCCAAGAGTTTCCTCTGATTTATCGTTTAAAATATCACTAAAATTAATAAGGTCTGAACCAAGAATAAAGGAATACCCTATTACAAAACAAACAATTAATAAAATCCATTTAGGGCTTGCTGAATAAGCAAAAATTCCAGATTTGACAAGGATTTTGGCTACTTTTGTCGAATATAAAGTGTAAGGATTTCAAAGGAAACACGTAAAAAACCTTGCACTTGGAGGCTGTTACGATGT
>Ga0207807_1000074_pt1 | contig 29641 bp, 24 predicted proteins | sample HigsolmetaGSP15D_FD_184843 | JGI IMG/M metagenome (GOLD analysis project Ga0207807, IMG submission 184843) | High solid enriched microbial communities from the Joint BioEnergy Institute, USA - SP1-5-D (SPAdes) | ecosystem: Engineered > Bioreactor > SSF (Solid state fermentation) > Aerobic >... | reverse complement strand
GAAAGACTTGACAGCAACTTCATCTTCCGTATTTGGCACTGCATTTGTCCAGCGGGCAAGTGGGACAACCGTCCGGAACCGATATACTTTCGGTGAAGGTTCGTGTCCGCCTACTATTTGAAGCCCCAGACTTATCTGAAGCCAGGTTTGGATAAGTCCGTACTGGACGTCATCTGAATATCAGATTTGGATGAGGCAAAAGGCGCAATCCGATCGGGTTGCGCTTTTTGTCCGTGTGCTCGAATATCTCCTGGTATACTTTGGAAATTTCGGCATTGCTGTCTGCAGCACAATCGCTTTATTCCCCGCCCGGTTCATGTTAGCATGAAGATAGGAATACACGTGATAGAAGGAAAGCGATACGTTGAGGTGAAGAAGATGAGTGGAATCGTTGGGTACATAGGCAGACATTCGGCACAGCCGGTTCTGCTCGATTGCCTGAAAAAACTGGATTACCGGGGCTATGATTCAGCAGGCATTGCCGTCTCCGATATGAAAACCATCGGCGTCCGCAAAGAAAAGGGGCGCGTCGAAGATCTGGAAGCTTCCCTCCAGCTCGAACCGATTCCCGCCGGATGCCTTGGGATCGGCCACACAAGGTGGGCTTCACACGGAATGCCAACCGTTGAAAATTCCCATCCGTTATGCGATGAAGAAGCACGTTTCTACGTTGTCCATAACGGGATCATTGAAAACTACCAGCAATTAAAAAAATTTCTTACCGCGCAGGGGCATCGTTTACAAACGGACACCGACACAGAAGTCATTCCGTATCTTCTCGCGCATTATGATACCGGCAATTTTGAAGAAACCGTGCGGACCGTCATTCCGCAATTAAAAGGTGCGTTTGCGCTTGCGATCATGGCAAAAGATCACCCGAACCAGATTATCGCCATTTCTTATGATAATCCGCTCATTATCGGCTTTGGCAGCGGGGAAGCTTATCTCTCCTCGGATATCCCGGCGCTGCTTTCGTATACAAAAGAAATTTACCCAATTAAAAACGGAGAGATGGCCATTTTGACCCAGACAAATGTGGAAATTAAGACACTTTCCGGGGAGAAAATTTTGCCGGAAAAGACATCCGTGCGCTGGAACCAAGACGAACTCAACCTGCAGGATTACGGTCACTACATGTTAAAAGAAATCATGGAGCAGCCGGAAGCAATCAAGCGCACGTTAAAAGACCGGCTGACAGAAAGCGGTGTCGTAATACCCGAGGTGGACGATTTTTTCGCAAGGCGCAAGCTTACAGATCCGGAGAGAATCGTCATTGTCGCAAGCGGCACCTCCCATCACGCCGGCATGATCGGCAAAAAGATTCTCGAAACCATGCTTGATATACCGGTTGAAGCCGCGATTGCATCTGAATTCAGATGTGAGCACGGGCGGTTGGACGAAAAAACGCTCGTTATTGCCATCAGCCAATCAGGAGAAACGGCGGATACAATTTCCGCCTTGAAAGAAGCGAAAAAGTCCGGGGCAGCGGTGATCGCGATCAGCAATTACCGGAAGAGCACGCTGGCGCGGAAATCGGATTGCGTGATTTATACGCATGCAGGCCCGGAACTGGCGGTTGCCGCAACAAAAGCCTATACAACCCAGATTACGGCGCTCGTCCTGCTTTCGATTGTCCTGGCAAAAAAACTGCACGGTTCCGGCGAAGGCCAAATCCCTGCCCTGCTCGATGCCCTTCATTCACTCGCTGATGACGTGGAAAAATGCCTGGTGATGACGCAGGATGCCATCGACCAGTTTGCACAGGTCACAAACGACCAGGAGCATCTATTCCTGATTGGCCGCGGGCTCGATTATGTCCTGGCGCTTGAAGGAGCGCTCAAACTCCAGGAAGTCGCCTATCTCCATGCGGATGCCTACGCGGCAGGAGAAATGAAACACGGCACAATGGCTTTGATCACGCCGGGTGTTCCGGTCATTGCCCTTGCCACCCAGGAACATTTGCGCGACAAGGCCATAAACAATATTAAAGAAGTAAAGGCACGTGATGCATATGTCGTCGGGATTACGACCACGGGAGATGACGAAGTGAGCGCCGTCGTGGACGAAGTGCTCTACATTCCGGAAGCACACCCCTTTCTCATGCCGATCTTGGCTGCCATCCCGCTGCAGCTGCTAGCTTATTATGCCGGCATCGTACGCGGCTATGACGTTGACCGGCCGCGCAACCTGGCGAAGAGCTTAACCGTCGAATAAAGGGGAATCACGCGAAATTTCTTAGACCATGCCTTTCACACAAAAACCGCCGGGGAAAAAGATTCTGGCGGTTTTTCTCTTTTAGGGCAGGCTCCCATTTGATTTTTTATCATATAATAAGCATTATAAATGATTCTATTTCTTTTTGTTTACAGCAATAACCCCTAATCCATATTGATTCCCATTCTCAACTATTCAAAAAAATTTATATTAATTGAGAATAAACGCTATTCTTTTTCGTTTCTTCGTGCTACAATACAGGTGAAAATAAGTTTATTCAGGAAGAGGTGTGCGATGATGCCGGAATATGATTATCACCACCTTCCCCATGTCAAAGTCCAGTCCGCATCAAAAAAGGCCTTATGGGCAACGCTCGTCCTAACCCTGTTTTTCATGTTTGTTGAAATGATCGGCGGCCTGATTTCGCATTCGCTTGCTTTGCTTTCCGACTCTGCACATATGGCTTCTGATGTCATTGCGCTCCTCTTCAGTATGCTTGCTTTGTTCATGGCGACACGCCCGCCAAACCGCAAATATACATTCGGCTATTTGCGGTTTGAGATTATCGCATCGTTCCTGAACGGGCTAACGCTTGCGGGCATTTCAATCGGTATTTTCATTGAAGGGATCAATCGCCTCGTCCATCCGCAACCCATTGATTTTAAGTGGATGTTGATCATTGCAGTGACCGGGCTTGTTGTGAACATTATCCTCACCATTGTGCTGCACCGGAGCACAAAAGAAGAAGAAAACTTAAATGTTCAAAGCGCGTTATGGCATTTTATCGGTGACTTATTGAATTCAGCCGGCGTGATTGTTTCCGCCCTGCTCATTTATTTTACGGGAATGAATTTCTTTGATCCGCTCATCAGCATCGTGATCGGCGGCATCATTTTTTACGGCGGTGCCAAAATCATCCGCGCTTCCTATTTGATTTTGATGGACACGGTGCCGGAAGGGTTTGATTTAGAACAGATCCGCACAGATATGTATCAAATTGAGGGTGTTGAAGACGTCCATGACATGCATCTTTGGAACATTTCTTCCGACCATTGTTCTCTGACCGCCCATGTATTTGTCAGGCATTCATCCGAACCGATGCACGTCATTTTGGCTGTCAATCAGATGCTCGAACAAAAATACGGCATCCGCCATACGACCATCCAGACAGAGGACCCCACCATCCATGATCATACCGATTATCTCCGGCAGAAAGACCGGACTGTTTCACTGTAGCTGCTGCTCAGCAGGTACAGTTTTTTTGTTTTCCAGCCAGACAATCCATTTGTAAAATCCGGCCACACTGAGCAAAAGGAACGGATTTACGAGTGCCGAAATGGTGAAATTCCACCATCCGTAATGAAAATAACCCCATGGTGCCGGCAACAGGGTGATCATCTCATACCCCAGCATCAGCACTTCCCAAACGGCAATATAAAAAACCTTTTTTATCCATGCTTTTCCAAACGGGAACCAGTTGAGATATAAAATATTGACAGGCGGAAGTAAACAAACCAAACCCGGGAGATTCTCCCAGTCCACTCCCTTTGTAAAATACCAGTAGCCATGGTACTTGTAATCGATATATACATCAAAAACCAAGTGGGAAGCGATGGTGAACGTCCAAATCTGTACGATCTGCCCGGGAGAAAGCCGCTTTTTTACACAAAAAACAGCCAGATTAAATCCAATGAGGGAAACAACATACCCAATCATGTTTGAGCCTCGCAATCAGCGTTAACGTTTTTTCAATAGCTTATGTTACCCGCCAATTTCTATACAGCCGCCAAATGGGCAGTGAGGGAATGTATAGATTTGGGCCTTTTTACTTGTACGCCAGGTCCAGTTTGCTTCCCCGGTGGCGATTGGCGGATCAAAGCTAGGGCTGTGCACACATCGTTCTGGTTGGAGACTTTTTCCGATTGCGCCCTCCGGCTAAAAATCGCACTGGTGTACTAATGCGCTGCCTCGCGCACGATTTTTGCCGCTGTTTGTGCATCCACGCGCAAAAATGAACAAAGTGCCTCATCCGGCGCATCCTGGCCAAAAAGCAAATAGAACTCTTCTATCGCTTTACGGTGCGCATCTTTACTGGTATGGCCGCAAACCTGGCAGTGCCACATGCCATTATTAAAATCCATTTCGAAACGGCGGCACACCGGGCACCCGACCCCCGTATACCATTCGCTTTGGTCAACCGGCCACGGAAAGATCTCCGACTTTTCGTGGCATTCCAGCAAATGCTTGTGCCATTTTTTAAAATGCTTGCTGTCTAGGACCGGCTGGCTGTATGTGTCCTGCATCTTGATAACTTTATAAACAGCCTGGCTTGCCGGGCAGATCTTCAATTCATCTGCTGAATTGGCAACAGGCATTTTCAGCTCGGCCTCCTCATGGCAAAGGACAAGCAAATACTCCAGCGGCAATTCGGGCAAATGCCGCATACGGGCCCATGTACATAAGATTTCTCTTTGTTTTTGCAGGCGCGCAAACGGTTCCGGCCAGCCTTTTTCCTTCCCGCCTTTTTGCTGGATAAGCTGGGAAAAAGCCGGATCCGGAAAAATCACGCCGGATAAATGGGTGTAGCCTATAATCAAAACAAAATTCCGTGTGAGAATTAACCCGTCCAGGCATGTATTTGCAATGGGCAGTGCATGGTAAACATGGAATTGGTCAGACGGAAGAATCTCCAAAAAACGGTCTGCCCGCTTCTCCCTTTTATATTTCACCCTCCACTTTTTTACATCCCCCGCAATCTGCCCATACAGCGGATGCCTTTTGGGCAGCCTCCCCAGCAACGCCTCTCCCGCTCGGATTTGCGCGGGATATTCCCGCTGTTTTACAATCACGTCCAACTTCCCCTTTTTCATGATTTTTTTTATTTTATTCGCTGCGTGGGAGGAAATATGTTAAAATTAAGAATATTATAGTGGGAGGTGCTGTTTGTGCGTCTGTATCTTGATCTGTTTGAAAATGACCAGCCTGTTCGTTCCTGATGCGGGGGACGAACAGCCGCTTCGAAACCCCCGTCTGGCTGTTAGATAAAAAATAAAGACGGAGGTTGATGACTGTGAAAAACAAATGGGCAGGTGCACTTTGCCTCGCACTTGCATCCGGCATCTGGGGCGGGATGTATGTGGTCAGTAAATATGTCTTAAACTTCGTACCGCCGCTTACGCTTTTATGGCTGCGGTATATGATCGGTTTTGCCGCACTGTACGCGATATTGCATGCCGGCAGAAAGAAAAAGGAAAAGGTAAGCCTTACAAAAAAAGACTGGCTGCTGCTCGCCTGGATCGGGTTTATCGGCTATTTTGCATCCGTTGCCATGCAGTTTATCGGGACGCAAAAAGCGGACGCCCATACCGGCGCGATCATTACATCCGCTTCTCCGGTTTTTATCGTAATATTCGCGCGTATCATTTTAAAAGAAAAATTGACTGCGCGCAAAATACTGGCGCTGATTACCGCATCCGCGGGCGTTGTCATCGTGATCGGCTGGGACATTCACGTGCAAACCTATTTTTGGGGCAGCCTGATACTGGCTGGAGCGATGATTACATGGGCACTTCTGTCCGTTTATGTAAAAGTGGCTTCCTGGAAAATGGATTCGTTAACCATTACAACATATGCCATTTTGTTCGGGCTGCTGTTTACAACGCCTTTTGCCGCCCGCGAAGCCATGATGGCCTGGCCTGTATCATCGGGCGGTTTTTGGGGGATGGCAGGTATTTTGTATCTCGGCGTCATCTCTACAGCCGGCGCTTTCTTCTTGTGGAACAAAGGGCTTGAAATGGTAGAAGCCGGCAGCGGGTCACTGTTTATGTTTTTGCAGCCTGTCACTGGCTCTTTTCTCGGCTGGCTTTTGCTCCATGAAAGCCTGAACGGCCGCTTCTTTCTCGGCGGCGCCCTGATTCTGGCTGCAATTGCCATTTCGTTGCTCCCAGAAAGGATGCGCCTCGCACCCCGGATGGAAGCGCCAAAAAATATATCGGATTAAAATAGCATCATAAGGCAAGGCCTGTCGCACCGGTCTTGCTTTTTTGTTTCTTTTTTTGCGAATTTGCAGGAATTTTTGCCGCTTTTATCGAAAAGGGAATAAAAAGGTTCCGGGAGGCAGAACAATGGATCGGTACAGTTGCTTGGCATATCTTTTGTTTCAAACGGATGATAACACGGTAAAAGAAGCGGCAATCCGCCTCGTACAGGGCAGCCTTACGCTCGAGGAGGCAAAAAGCGACAGCACGCTCAAGCCGTATTTGGAAGCCTGTGAAAAACGGCTGAACATACAGCCGCCGGATGCCGAGCAGGTTTATGCATTTATGGAAAATTATATATACGCCGTATAAAAAGCATCTGGCAGGGCAAACCGGCGAACTTCTAAATGGCAGTCCCCGCTTAGGCTCCGCAAGCGGAAGTGTGCCACCGCAAACGTATGCCCTGCCTCGCGTAGTGATTTTGCAAATTTTGAGGTTCGTCCGCGGTTATAGGCACTCTCCATGCCAAATCGCATACCCCAGTTTATGAGCAGCAAGTCCCCCAATTAAATGGACTACCGCTGTCATACGGTTTTTTGATCGCAAACCCGCCAGCTAAAATGTTCACCACATGCAATGAAGAAAATCCGCTCTCCCCCTGCCTTACAGCACCGTAATCCGGTTTCTGCCTTGACCCTTCGACTTGTACAGCCCTTCGTCCACCCGCCTTACAATGGTTTCTGCCGTATCCCCCGGTGTATATGCAGTCACGCCGAAACTTGCGGACAGCTTTCCCGCATGCCCAAATGAATGGCGGATAATGCTTGCTTTCAAATATTCCGCCAGTTCCTCTGCCTGAGGCAATTCATCCTTTGTAATGATGATGAATTCTTCACCGCCCCAGCGTCCGATGTAATCATTCGCTGAAATCACCCGGGAGGAAAGACGGACAAATTCCTTCAGCACCTCATCTCCTATCTGGTGCCCGAACTGGTCATTCACCTGTTTAAAATAGTCGATATCGAAAAAAATCACGGAAAAAGCTGTGCCGGTTTTGTCCGCGTGTTTAACCGCAGCATCCAGCCATGCCTGCACCTGGCGCCGGTTGGCAATCCCGGTCAACATGTCCGAATAAGCCTTTTTCTTTTCCTCTTCCAATTCTCTAAATACTTTTAAGAGATAATGAGAAATGCAAAAGATGGCGATATAGACGAGATTGGCAAGGTAAAAGATCAGCATGGATATTTTATAGTCAAAGGAAAAATGGCGGAACTGCGGCATTCCGATCAGAAGTGTAGTCACGAACAAAGCGAGCGAATAAATGATCCCGTTCCGCTTTTTCAACGTGATAAAAATATAGAGAAATAGAAGCGGGCTCCAAATGATCGAAATTCCGATGGCTCCCTCTTTTCCCGGAACCATGTATTGAAAAACACAGTCCATCACGATGGCAAGATAATAAACCGTGAGGATCACGAGATTCACATAGTCAAACAAGCGGAAATAACGCTTGAAAACCATGCAGATGAGAAACAGAGCGTTCCAGGCAATCAGGATCCGCGTCGTGGCGAGATAAAATAAAGCTGTACGGGTGCCTGTGTGAGGGACCAAATTGTAAATCGCAAGGGCAGCGATCAAAAGCGGGCTGATCCAAAGATAAAGGATTCTTTTAAAATCTTCCAATGTCTCGATTTTCCTGCCCATTTCCGCCCCGCCTTTCTGATCAATCTCCGGGGAACTTGCAAATGAAAACAAAGGCCAAACTTCGGCTTTTCACTACGCATTAGCAACTGGCTGGCATGGTTGAAAAACCGGTAGCCCCTGTAGTTTTGCGTCTCCATTTTTCAATGGATTCGCCCCTTTGATATAGGTCTTTTATCCTATTATACTGTATTTCTGTCCAAAAGAAACCATCAGTCAAAGGATAAGAAAGGGCAATTCGGTTAAAATTTGCCGTCTGCAGCTACTGAAATCGTTAATGGCGGTTCCACCAACGCTCCCCGCTTCATCGCTGAAGCAAGGGGCATGGATGTGAAATGTTTTCCTCTGTTTTACGCCGAAATGTAACGCGTTGTCCTGTGCTTTTCAGCGGCCTAGCGTTTTGCCGGATCTGTTTCCGACATGTTCATTAGGGCTTGCTGAGTAAGCAAAATTTCTAAATTGGAAAGGAGGCTGACAACTTTGGTCGAAATTTAAATGCGAGCGTTTTATAAAAAATCTAGGAAAAAGCTTGCACTCGAAAGCTGATTCAACGTATTAGAGAAGACAGAATCACGCATTGTCGTAGATAGATTCTTCTGAGCTTGCTGATCAATTGGGACAAACGCAGAATCGGATTCGTTCAGCAAGCCCTAATTTACAAACCGCTCTGTTTTCCCGAGCTTTTCCCAGTATTCATTGCGCAGGCGGACTTTCTGGATTTTGCCAGATGCCGTTTTCGGCAACTCATCCACAAATGTCACACCCGTCACGGCTTTGAAATGGGCAAGCCTTTCCCTTGAAAAACGGATGATGTCTTCTTCTGTTGCGGCCGCATCTGCTTTCCGGACGACAAACGCATGCGGGGTCTCCCCCCATTTTTCATGTGGAACAGCAATCACCGCTGCTTCAAGGACAGCCGGATGCTCATACAGCACTCCTTCCACTTCTATAGAGGATATATTCTCGCCGCCACTGATAATAATGTCTTTTTTACGGTCGACGATATCGATATAGCCGTATTCATCAACGGTCGCCATATCCCCTGTATAGAGCCGCCCGTTCCGGATCGTTTTCATCGTTTCTTCCGGGTTTTTCCAGTATCCGAGCATAACACCATGGCCTCTTACCGTGATCTCGCCGATTTCTTTCCCGTCATGGGCCACTTCTTCGTCATTTTCCCGTAAAACCCGGACATCGCTGCCGATCATCGGAAACCCGGCTTTCGCCCGCAACCGCAATTGTTTATCACGGTCCAGCCCGCCAAGGTGCGAACGAATGACAGATACAAGGGTGAGCGGTGTTGACTCCGTCATGCCGTACACCTGGATGAATTCCCAGCCGAGTTCTTTTTCCACACGTTCCACAAATGCGGGAGGCGGTGCAGCTCCGGCGATGACAACACGCACGTCCTGTTCAATAGCGGGATGGTGCTCCACGTTGTACTGCAACAGGCTGTTCAGCACAGTCGGCGCCATATGCACCACCGTTACATTATGCCTGATGATTTCCGTGAAAATAGCTTCCGCCGACGGTTTGCGGAGGCAGACATGGGCCGCCCCGTTTGCTGTATAGTAAAACGGCGAGCCCCATCCGTTTACATGGAACATCGGGAGCACATGCAAATAGACATCGCGGTCCGTAACGCGCAAATGGTGCATCGCGCTTAATGCATGCAAATAATTATTGCGGTGGGTAAGCATCACGCCTTTAGGATTTCCGGTCGTCCCGCTCGTATAAAGCAGGCTGCACACATCGTTTTCATCAAGGCCGGCACGCGGAAACGGCTCAGGCGGAAATCTGTCCAGCCAACGGTCATAATCAATTTCAGCACAGTCATCCTCTTTATAGTGGACGATAATTTGTTCCACCGTCTCAAGCTCATCTTTTACCGGCTCAATCAAATGGTACATATCTTGGTCCACAAACAATACTTTCGATTCACTGTGATTTAAAATAAACCGATAGTCTTCCGGGGTCAGCCGGATATTCAGCGGCACCATCACCGCGCCCAGCTGGAAAATCCCGTAAAAGCCTTCCAGCATTTCCACTGTATTCGGCGCGAGATAGGCCACCCGGTCCCCTTTTTCAATCCCAAGATTTTTTAACCCGTACGACAGCCGGTTCACCCTGCCGTTCAGCTCCCGGTATGTAAACGCCCGGTCCCCGCAATACACCGCTGTCTTCTCTCCGTACAAAAGCACCGCGCGATCGAGAAATTCCGTCAACACCAATGGCACGTTCATGGACTTCCCTCCCGTTTTCATTTTCTCCCTGTTTCCCCTTGCTGTTTAAAAATCAGCACTGTTGTATAACAATATTATAAAAGTTTTTGAACGCGTTTTCAATTGCCATATTTATTTGTTTTTTGCAACATCAGATGACCTTGTTTTCACATCTTTTGCCTTGGTTTCCGTTTACATTTTTAATATAATGAGAGTATAGAAAGAAAAAAATTTTAGGAGGCATTACATGCTATGAAAATTCCTGTAAAATCCGTTACATCGCCGAAAAAATTTATCGTCGGAAACGGCCTGCTTGCCAATTTATATGCGTACATAAAAGATTTGGGTGACAATGCCTATTTGATTTGTGACGAATTCATCCTCGACCGCGCAAAAGAAGAAGCCGGGAAATCTATTCAGGAAGGCGGCGGGAAAGCAACTTTCGAAAAGTTTAATTATCAAACTACCCAGGAAGAAGTGGACCGTAACCGCCGGCTTGCACGTGAAGTAGGCGCCAATGTCATTGTCGGCATCGGCGGCGGAAAAACGCTTGATACCGCAAAAGCAACCGCTTATTATGAAAAACTTCCGGTTGTCATTTTTCCGACAATTGCCTCCACTGACGCACCGTGCACAGCCCTTGCCGTTATTTACAAAGAAGACGGCGCTTTTGACCGTTATTTGTTCCTGCCGAGCAATCCGGATGTAGTCCTCGCAGACACGGAAATTTTAGCTGGGGCACCTGTTCGCTTTTTCGTCGCTGGTATTGGCGATGCGCTTGCCACTTATTTTGAAGCACGCGCCTGCTATGCGGCAAACGGCGACAACCTTGTTTTAATGAAGCCATCTCTCACCGGCCTGGCCATTGCCCGCACTTGTTACGAAACGATTCTCGAAAACGGCGTAAAAGCAGTGGAAGCCGTGAAAAACAAAGTGCCAACCCGGGCAGTGCAGGATACCATTGAAGCGACCATCTATTTGAGCGGTGTCGGTGCGGAATCCGGCGGTCTTGCCGCAGCACACGCCATCCATAACGGCATGACAGCTGTCCCTGCCCTCCATCGTGCACAGCACGGCGAAAAAGTAACATTTGGCCTGCTCGCACAGCTTGTCCTTGAAAATGCGCCGAAAGAAGAGCTTGAAACTGTCATCCACTTTATCAAAGCAGTCGGCCTGCCGCTGACACTGAAAGACCTCGGCGTGGAAGAATTTGTAGAAGCCGAATGGCGGAAAGTGGCGGAAGATGCTTGTGCCGAGGATGACACAATGGGCAACGAACCATTCCCGGTTACGCCTGAAGATGTGTACAATGCCATTGTTGCCGCCAACGCCATTGCCGAAAAGTACCATGATTAAATCAAAGCAGCATATGTGAATCCATCACAAAAACGGAGGGAAAACACGATCGTGTGTCCCGCCGTTTTTGTCTATATCATATGAACTTAAGTTAGGACTTGCCGAACGAATCCGATTCTGCGTTTGTACCCAATTTGTCAGTAAGCTCTAGAAAAATCCATCTTTGAAAATGCGATTCTGTCTTCTCTATATATTGAACTTCGCTATCAAGCTTTCTTCACATAGAGTACGTCTACGTTAAGGAAGCGTGGAAAATTGACGTTGTTCCTTTACATAGAGGCTGTCTACGTTAAGGAAGCATGAAAAATTGACGGCCTTTCTTCACATAGAGCCCGTCTATGTTAAGGAAGCACGAAAAAACGAAGACCTTCCTTCACATAGGGCCCGTCTACGTTAAGAAAGCATGAAAAATTGACGGCCTTTCTTAACATAGAGCCCGCCTATGTTAAGAAAGCACGAAAAATCGAAGGTCTTTCTTCACATAGAGGGCGTCTACGTTAAGGAAGTACGAAAAATTGAAGGTCTTTCTTCACATAGAGGGCGTCTACGTTAAGGAAGTACGAAAAATTGACGGCCTTTCTTAACATAGGGCGCGTCTATGTTAAGATAGCACGAAAAAACGAAGACCTTCTTTAACATAGGGTGCGTCTACGTTAAGATAGCATGAAAAACTGACGGCCTTTCTTAACATAGAGCCCGCCTATGTTAAGAAAGCACGAAAAATTGAAGGTCTTTCTTCACATAGAGGTCGTCTACGTTAAGGAAGCACGGAAAAATGAAGGTCTTTCTTCACATAGGGCGCGTCTATGTTAAGAAAGCACAGAAAAACGAAGGTCTTTCTTCACATAGAGGGCGTCTACGTTAAGGAAGGGTGGAAAATTGATGGCCTTCCTTCACATAAAGGGCGTCTATGTTAAGAAAGCACGAAAAAAAGACGGCCTTCCTTAACATAGGGCGCGTCTACGTTAAGATAGCACGAAAAAAAGATGGCCTTTCTTCACTTAGGGCGCGTCTACGTTAAGGAAGTACGAAAAATTGACGGCCTTCCTTCACATAGGGCGCGTCTACGTTAAGAAAGCATGAAAAATTGACGGCCTTCCTTCACATAGGGCGCGTCTACGTTAAGAAAGCAAGCAAAAACGAAGACCTTCCTTTACATAGGGCGCGTCTACGTTAAGGAAGCATGAAAAATTGACGGCCTTTCTTCACATAGAGCCCGTCTATGTTAAGGAAGCACGAAAAAACGAAGACCTTCCTTCACATAGGGCCCGTCTACGTTAAGATAGCATGAAAAATTGACGGCCTTTCTTAACATAGAGCCCGCCTATGTTAAGAAAGCACGAAAAATCGAAGACCTTCCTTGACATAGAGCCCGTCTATGTTAAGAAAGCGCGGAAAATTGAAGGTCTTTCTTCACATAGGGCGCGTCTATGTTAAGATAGCGTGGAAAAATGAAGGTCTTTCTTCACTAGGGCGCGTTTCAAGTGCAAGCTTTTCCCTGCATTTTTTATAAAACCCTTACATTAAATTTATGCCAAAGCTGTCAGCATCCTTGCCAAATCTAGGAATTTTGCTTATTCAGGAAGCCCTAATTATATATCAAGCATTTTCCGGCGCGTGCCCGGGGCCCCTTTCCATCTCAAAGGCAAGTCTGAATTGACACGTAGATTATTGCGGATCCGATAAGACACCAGTCCCAGCTGCATGCTGGTAATCTTCCGCCGGTTCCCAGCCCTTGCAGACATCCACCCATTTTTCGGCCTTCCCGTATGTATACAATTCTTCGCAGGTCAATTCAATTGCCGAGTTGCCGCTCCCGCATGCCGGAAATACGGTCGTGAACCGTTTGAGTGAGACGTCCATATAGACCGGCAAATCTTTTTTCAAACCGAACGGGCAGACGCCGCCGACAGCATGGCCGGTATGCTCAAGCGTTTCTTCCGGTGACAGCATCCGCGCTTTCCCGCCGAATGTTTGCCGGAATTTTTTATTGTCGATTTTCGCATCTCCCGCGGCGACAACAAGAAGGGCTTCTTCCTCACCGGTACCCCTGAACGCAAGCGTTTTTGCAATCCGTTCCGGTTCCGTGTCCAGCGCCTCAGCTGCAAGTTCAACCGTCGCACTTGATGACGGCAGGACGCGCACATCTTCTTCCCGGTCCCACTGCTTAAAATAAGCTTTGACATCTTCCAATGACATATGGCGACACTCCTTTTTGTGAAAATTTTTAACCCCATTGTAACGGAAGCCATTCCGGGTTGCAAACGGGCTGGAAAATGGGTTTACCAAGTTTTTCGCCGGGAACACCGGCTGATTCCCAAAGCTGCGGCTTCATTCGTCTTTCAACGGGCATTCCCTTGTATGCGGCTGTGAAAGAAAAATAAGGTTTCCTGCTGCTTTTCAGGCTTGCGGTATGCATCTCCAAGTAACTTCTCCAGCCACTCGCTTTTTTCCGATGGAGAAAACTGCGGCTGCTTCAGAAGCTGGCGGCACTCATATAAAAAATCCACATATTGGGCGTAGTTCGTATCATAATGTTCAGATAATTCATTTGCGATTTTGGAAGCCAGTTTTGGGCTTGCCCCGGCTGTAGAAACACTAATGGAAAGCCTGCCCTTTTGGAAAAACGCCGGAAAAGCAAGGTTTCCGTTTCCCGCATGGCTGGCATCGTTCACGAGGGCTTTGGCCGGGGCATGGGCAACAATCCGGCTGTTTGTCTCCGGATCATTTGTCGCTGCAACAACCACATCGGCCTGCCGGATGTCTTCCGGTTCAAACGTTTTCTGTTTCCAAATGAACGAGCATTGTTGAGCCAAAGCCTGCAATTCATCGTTCAGGTGCGGGCTCACGACAGTAACGCATGCCCCCGCTTCCTGCAAAAGCCGGAATCTGCGTGCCGCCACTTTTCCTCCACCGATAACAACAGCCTGCTTCCCGTCTAAATCGACCATAACCGGTACCCAAACCATTCCTGATCTCCTTTCCAGTTTATCCATTGCAAAAAGCCCGTCGTTCTCCCTGCTTGGCATGCTCCCATTCCAGCGTTTCCTTGGAAGCCGGAATCGGGCAAGTGCCGGCACGCGTAATAGAAAACACCGGGCCGCGGGCATTTTTCAGACTGCATCGGATCCAAAAAGGTGCCGGTACGCGCAATGAACGCTGCACCCAGGCAACTTTTAAACTGCATCGCCCCCAAAAAGTGCCGGGGTCCACAATAGAAAACGCCACAGGGTTCCTTCAGGGCTAATGGGGAAAAAAAGCCCCATAATCTCAAATAAAAGACTCTACTCTTTGAATGGAGACATCAAATCCGGACGCCGTATGCTACCCATAATCTCAAATAAAAGTCTCTGCACCCAACGCTTCTTTTGCCCGAACGGCCAATGCGTCCGCCATATCTGGATGGCAGCCGAGATACCGTGCCAGCCGGATATCATATCCTTCCCGCTGCAGCATGCCCACTTTCTTTTCCAGCGACCGGACGAGCACGCCGGTGAACCAAAGATAAGGGGCCACAACTACCGGGCGCCCGGTTGCGGTCAGCTCCTTCAGCGCATCATCAAAACGGGGCTCAAGCACCGCCAAAAAAGCCGTTTTGATCTGCTCTGTCCCCAATTGCGCACGCAACCCGGCAGCAATTTTTGCAAAATCGCACAGCGTTTCCGGATTGCGGCTGCCGCGTCCAACAATCAGAATCTCAGCACCCGGAGGCATGCCGGTTTCCAAAATATTTTCCGTCAGAATTCCGATGATCCGGTCCCCGACACCGAGCGGGCGGCCGTACGTAAACACAATATGCGGATAACGTTGTTTCGCTTCCCGAATCGCACGCGGGATATCCTCATAATAATGCCCGGCACTCAGCAACAATACCGGCACAACAGCAATGCGCCCTGCGCCGCCCCGGACAAGCGCATCAATCCCTGCCGCAATATCCGGTTCTGCAATTTCCAGATAACAAATTTCCTGGAGATCCGCATCCACCTGTGCCATTGCTTGCCGGATCGTCGCTGTTGCTTCCCGGGCGGTTTCAGGCACACGGCTGCCATGGCTGACATATAAAACGCCTTGTTTCATACCCGTTCACCCGGTACAGGCCGGAGCAGCGGAAAGCTGTTCAAACCATTTTAACTCATCGCGCAGTTTTACCACTTCTCCGATGATCAAAAGCGATGGGTTGCGCAGCCCAGCCGCCTTTTTACTTAAATTTCCAAGCGTGCCGACCGCGGTTTCCTGTTTTTCAGTCGTGCCCCAGCGGATCAGTGCAGCCGGCATGTCCGGTGATTTGCCGTGCTTTATCAGTTGCGCACAGATGAGTGGCAGATTTTTCACGCCCATATAAATGCAAAGTGTATCAATTCCCGCATATTTGGACCAATACGCATCAAGATCTTCGCCTTTTTTCGTGACGCCCGCGATAAAAGCAACGGATGTACTGAGCCCGCGGTGGGTGAGCGGAATGCCGGCATAGGCGGGCACAGCGGAACCGGCTGTAATTCCCGGCACGATTTCAAACGGAATATGTTTTTGCACCAGGACTTCCGCTTCCTCCCCGCCTCTACCGAATATAAACGGATCACCGCCCTTTAAACGGACAACCGTTTTTCCTTGGTTAGCAAATTTCACAAGCAGGTGGTTGATCATATCCTGCGTCATCGTATGGGCATCCGGTTTTTTCCCGCAGTAGACAAGTTCTGCATCCGGCCTTGCCTCTTTTAACAGATCCGGATTCACCAGCCGGTCATATAAAATGACATCCGCTTCCCGGATCAGGCGCAATCCTTTCACTGTAATCAGCTCCGGATCGCCGGGTCCTGCCCCGACTAAATATACTTTTCTCATTTCTTCACCTGCTTTAAACTTAATCGGACTCGTTGTTTTGGTTGATGCGAGCACTTGAACAATCCTAGTCTGGATTGGCTACAAGCGGGCACCTGAAAAAGCTGGCTGCTTTTGCCGCTAGAGCTTGCTGAACGGGTCCAATTCTGCGTTTGTACCCAATTTATCAGCAAGCTCCATCTCAAAATATAAAAGAATCCATCTTCGAAAATGCGATTTTATCTTCTCTATACGCTGAATCAGCTTCCAAGTGCAATTTTTTCCCTGGTTTTTTCATAAAACCGATTTGTATATAAATTTTTGCCGCATCCTTACCAAATCTAGGAATTTTGTAAAATGAACGAAATCTTGTCATGCAGACTGATGCTTACTCTTATTACCTATGTCATTTTATATAGCAGCCTTATTTTTTCTGAACCGTATGCAGCCCGCATTCGGTTTTATTAAAGCCCGCCCATCTTCCCGCTCTTGAGTCGCTGTTTCCGACAGCACGTGTGCACGGGAAGCAGCCGATGCTCGGATATCCCTGGTCGTGCAATTCGTTATATGGAAGATTGTTAGACCGGATATAGTTCCAAACATCATCCCATGTCCAATGAATCAGCGGGCAAATTTTAATCGAATGGAACCTTTCATCTTTATTGACAAAATTCGTTTTTGCCCTTGTCGGCGATTGCTCCCGCCGTAAGCCGGATATCCAGGCCACAGCTCCCTGCAGCGTTTCTTCAAGCGGCTTGATTTTCCGGATATAGCAGCATTGGTCCGGATCCCTTTTCCAAAGGGCAGATCCGTATTGCGCCGCCTGTTCATCAAGCGTAAGCGACGGTTTTTTCATTTGTATATTTAAAGCCGGATATTTCTTTTTCACTTTTTCAATCAATTCGTAAGTCTGCGGAAAGTGCAGGTCGGTATCCAAAAATACGATATCCGCATCTTCTCTGACTTTCGAAATGAGATCAATCAGCACCATTCCTTCTGCGCCGAAACTGCACGCATATACCACTGATTTGCCGTACGTGCCATATGCCCACTGCAAAATTTCCAATGCGCCCTTCGTTTCATCTTCCGGCACGAACGCTGCGAACGGATCCGACGTAAACTGTTCATATGTGAGCCGCGTTTGCTCCACTCTATTCCCTTCTTTCGCATTCGATTACTAAGGATTAAACGACAAAAATCTTCTTACCCTGAAGTAAGAAGATATCCATTCCCGGGAAATCTTCTTATCTTTCAGGCCACCACCTGCAGGAATTGGCACAGTGCCCGTTTCCGGACCTGCTGCCGAGGCTTCACAGGGCCCTTCCCTCCACCTCTCTTGATAAGAAAATAACAACATATAAGCTTGAAGTTTATTGTATACCTTCTTATGCTATTCGTCAACGAAAAATTCTGATAAAGAAAATCAGGCCCATTTTCATGAAAGATGTTATATGTCCGTTTTTGATCCTCATTGAACGGAAAAAGTTTCCAACCAACCCTTCATTTTTTGGCTAGCCTCCCTGTGCTTTTCTTCAAAATCTTACTTCTATTCCAGATTGGTCATTCATCTTTAAACTTGCGGAGGTCCTCAGTCGTACCAGGCTCAAATCTGTGCTTCATCTCACTCGGATTTCTGCAGCATCTTTTTAAAGCTATTTAAAAAGGAGCAACAGCTACCTTTTACCATAGAGGTCTTTCCTTATTATCAAACGAATAAACATAAGGCATCGTAAGAATCAAACAAACCCAAAGAATTACGATTAGTGTTATGAATGCAATTTTTGGAATGCCCAATATCATCAGTCCAAATGATACGAAAAGGCAAAATAGAGAAAGATAACCAACTTTATTTCGAAACTTCAAACTTGGATATAACTTGGCTGTACAATTTGGACATTCCATGGTTTGGTCAAACTTCCATAGTCTCTCAAAAATATAAATCCACTTAAATTGATGGTTACAATTAAAACATTTTGGCAGGCTCATTAAATTTCACCTTCCTTTTCATTGATTCTAACATAAAATTCAATTTATTTTTTATATTAACAACTATGGTTGGGAAAAGTCTTCTTTTTCAGTGCGTTTTCCAACCTGCGGGGGTAAACTACATATATCCATTGATACAGACTGAATGAAGGCAAAGTGGGGTGAAAAAATGATTCATTTGGACAAGCATCATGACCCTCGGACAAACGGCATGCTGCTGCGCCAGCTTTCGCGCAGGACAGTTCAGCCGGGCACCCTGGTCCAGGAAAATGAAGCGCTTTTTCAACAGTACTGTCAGCCGGAATTTCACAAACCGTTTTCCCTTTCACGGTTGCTGCTGAACAGACGATATCCGGTTGAACCGTATAAAACGCTTGCAGATCAGAACGGCCTCGTGTACCCGGAATGGAAAACGATATTGGATCAAGCGTACAGCCGGCTGCTGGCTGCGGCATCCCGTATGGTCCATGTGACAGATTATGGTGCAGTCGGCGATGGGAAAACCGACTGCACAGTGGCATTCCAAAAAGCATTGGGAAACGGCCGGGTGAAAGTGATCGTACCGGAGGGTGTTTTTCTAGTAAAGGGGCTTAAGTTGCCTTCATGGACATGCCTTTGCGGCAGCGGAAAAGGTGTAACCATCATTAAACTCCATCCGCATGCACCGAAAAAAACGCGTCTCATCCAAAATGCCCATTTTCACCGCGGCAATCACCATATATCGGTGGAGGGGCTCACGCTCGATTGGAATGTCGAAAGGCTCGGGCAAGAGGAAAGAACGGCGGCAGGAAATAACCGTTCAAGCTGCCTGACTTTTGCGCACGTCACGTTCGGCTGGGTGAAAAATGTGGAGGCGGTGGGGGCCGGCCTGCACGGTTTTGATGTATCCTCTGCCCGTTATCATTATTTGGGCGACGGCTTTCTCGCCCCGGGAAGGAGCCGCTATATCTGGCTTGACGGGCTCACGGCAAGCGGATTCGGTGATGACGGGATTACCACCCACCATAGTGATTATTGTTTTATTTCCAATTCTTTCTGTTACAATCCGAGTGGAAGGGCCCATAAAAAAGGGTTTTCCAACTCCAATGGCATTGAGATTGATGACGGCTCGCGCCATGTATGGCTTTGCAATAATGCATCAAGCGGCTGTTTCGGAGGTGTCGAAATCAAAGCCCATCACAATGCATCGGCTGCTTCTCATGTACATTTGTATGGCCATCTTTCTGTCCATGACAATCGTTCTTTTAATTTCCGGCATATTGGCCACCATAAAGGCAAAGATGCCGATTCGAAAAGCGCGAACCATATTGTGGCGGCCAATCTAGTTTCCGTCGCGCCAGTGTTTACGGATTTATATGAAGGTTCAACGCCGCGCAGCCTCGTTGTTTCCGCTTACCGAAACGTTGTAATTAACGGGCTAACTGCGCTTGGCGACCCGGATTATGATTTCAAGGGAAATCCTGTTGTCGCCATCCAGTACCGCGCAAAAAATGTTATTTTGAAAAATGTAGAAATCAGCGGGTTTCAAAATGCAAAACGGATCAGGGGCAAAGACAAATGCGTACTGCTATAAAGCTTGGATTGTTCATAAATCTTGGATTGTTCATAAATAAAGAGAGAATCTAAGCGGGGATTGCCGAATGAATCGGATTATAGCTTCTTATCCGATTCACCCTGCTAGTCCAGCTTTCATGTTTGCCATCAATAGAAGCGATATTTGCAAAAAAAGGGGGTGAAATGGCTTTCGAGTGCAAAGTTTTTTCTACATCTTTTTAAAACCCTTGCATTTAAAGTTCGGCAAAACCCTTGGAATCCTTGCCAATTCCGATTATTTTGCTGATTCAGCAAGCCCTGGATCATTCCTTTTCATCATCGTTTGAAGATCATTTCCCGGGGAAACTTGGTGTCTTTTGTCAGGGATGCGGGCGTGGAAAGACATTTCTATACAAAGTTTTTGCCGACTTTGTGCCCCTTCTCGAGTAAAAGACATTTTGTCTTCCTTGATGCCAATGCCCGGAAATTTGTTGTGACATGTCTTTCATAGCACTCGTGCCAGTAATGTTATCACAATTTTTCTCTCATTAAGTTGCGAATACTTTTCCCGACCAATTGTGTTATTTTCCTTTCACCATAAAGGACGCTTTCCCGGGAAATTTGTTGCCTTTTGTCTTTTTGAAGGTTCTAAAGGACACTCGGACCACTGCCCAGATCCTTTTTGTCTTTTTAAACGTTTTAAAAAGACATTTTGACTCGGATCCCTCTCCTTTTTTGTCTTTTTGACGGCTTCTAGGGGACATTTCAGGGTGGGAATCATTTCCTTTTGTCTTTTTGAAAGCCTCTATAGGACACTTGGACCACTGCACAGATCCTTTTTGTCTTTTTGAGCGTCTTAAAAGGACATTTGGGGGCGGATCCCACTCCTTTTTGTCTTTTTGAAGGGTTCTAGGGGACATTTTGAGACGAGAATCATTGCCTTTTGTCTTTTTGAAGGCCTCTAAAGGACACTTGGACCTCCGCCCGGATCCTTGTTTGTCTTTTTGAACGTTTTAAAAAGACATTTGGACTCGGTCCCACCTCCTTTTTGTCTTTTTGAAGTGTTCTAGGGGACATTCAGGGTGGGAATCATTTCCTTTTGTCTTTTAGAAGGCCTCTAAAGGACACTTGGACCACTGCCCAGATCCTTTTTGTCTTTTTAAACGTCTTAAAAAGACATTTGGGGGCGGATCCCATTCCTTTTTGTCTTTTTGACGGCTTCTAGGGGACATTTTGAGCTCTGGCCTGATCCCTTTTTGTCTTTTTGAAAGCCTGTCAAAGAATCTTGACTACTTCCCCGGATCTGCCTCAAAAACATTCGAGCCAAGTACCGCAACTGGTTTAGGATCAAAAAAGTGGGATCCCCATTTTTAGAGATCCCACTTTTTTCCTGCAGGCCGATCCAGGTACTTATAAACCGAGCGAAATATATTTGACTTCCAAAAATTCTTCGATGCCGTAACGGCCGCCTTCCCTGCCGAGACCACTCTGCTTGAAACCGCCGAATGGGGCCTGCGGCGTGGACGGAAGCCCGTCGTTCAGCCCGACAATGCCATATTCCAGCCCCTCTGCAATTTGAATGCCTTCTGAAATATTTTCCGTGAACACATACGCAGCAAGACCGTAAATGGAATCATTGGCACGCCGAATTGCTTCATCAATATCCGTAAATTTCGTTACCGGTGCAAGCGGCCCGAATGTTTCTTCATTCATGCATATCATATCATCGGTAACATTGGAAATGACTGTCGGCTCAAAGAACAACCCATCTTTCGCGCTGCCGCCTGTTTCCACGGTAGCCCCTTTTTCCACTGCATCTTTGACGTGATGTTCTACTTTTTCAACCGCATTCCGGTCAATCAGCGGACCGATATCCGTTCCTTCTGCAAGGCCGTCCCCAACACGGAGTGCTTTCACTTTTTCTGTAAATTTCTTGGTAAAAGCTTCATACACTTCTTCCTGTACATAAATGCGGTTCGAGCACACACAAGTCTGACCGGCGTTGCGGAATTTTGCTGCAACCGTGCCCTCTACAGCTTTATCGAGGTCCGCATGTTTTGTGATGATCACCGGTGCATGCCCACCAAGTTCAAGCGACACTTTTTTCACTGTGTCAGCTGAGCCGCGCATCAGCTCTTTCCCGATTTCGGTCGATCCGGTAAAAGTAAGTTTGCGGACGCGTTCATCGGCAAGCCAAGTGTCCCCGATTTCCTTCGCACTCCCGGTTATTACATTGATGACGCCTTTCGGAATGCCGGCTTTTGCAGCAAGCTCAGCAAGCTTCAAAGCAGTAAGTGGTGTCTGTTTTGCCGGCTTGATGACAACGGTACAGCCGGCAGCAAGCGCAGGCGCAACTTTGCGGGTAATCATGGCAGCCGGAAAATTCCACGGGGTAATGGCCGCGACAACGCCGACCGGCTGTTTATGGACAAACAGGCGTTTATTGGTAGCGGATGCCGGAATCGTTTCGCCATACACACGCTTTCCTTCTTCGGCAAACCACTCGATAAAGCCATTTGCGTAACGCATTTCACCGAGTGCTTCCTTTAGCGGCTTGCCCTGTTCAATGGTCATCGTCCTGGCAAGCTCGTTTTCATTTTCGCGGATCAATTCAAACCACGTGCGGAGGTAAGCACTTCGTTCATAGGCAGAAAGCGCCGCCCACGCCGGAAAAGCCGCATGAGCCGCATCCACAGCAAGCCTGGCTTCCTTTTCTCCGCCTTTTGGAATCGTCGCAATCACTTCGCCGGACGCAGGGTTGTCCACTTTAATTTTTGGCAGTCCTTCCCCTGTCCACTCACCATTCAAGTAAATCAAATAGTCTTCCATAGCTCCATCTCCCTTCGAGTAATAGTTTACGATTTTTCAGATGATTTTTCTCGTTTTATGATTGCAAAATTTGTTTTGCATGGCATGTGTGTTCTTGAAATATACCCCCCCTAACTTACTCCTTTTTTCACATTTATTTTGATGTCAGAAAGTACTCTGAAATGTTTCATATAATGAACTGACACTTTCACTTGAAAAAATATTTAATGAAGCGTCAATAAGATCTTATAAAAAGTAACAGGTTTATGCATAGCCCTTGTTACGTACAACACAAATGGCAGTCAAACTAAAGAAAACTGGTGGAAAAGAAGCAGATCAAAGCCTAAACTACCACATGAATTCGCGACAAAAAAGGTGTCTTTAAAACTTTTTATTTTCATTGTTAATTTTTCGCACCGTTTTTATAATTTCCTTTTTGGGGATATCTGGATATTTCTTCTTTATTTGTTCTATACAATTAACGACATCTTCGTTTTGTAAAAGGTAACTTATCTCGTATTCAATAGAAGGGCTTAATTTTTGATTTGCTATATTATTATAATCATATCGGTCATCATTTTTATCTGTTTGAAAATTATTGATTAAAAACACGAGTAGTGTGTGTGTAAAAACTATTAGTATTTTTATCTCTACAGAAAGATTTACTTTTTCAAAAATATAATCAAGAAAGTTAATGACAACATAGCTGCTGAAAATGTCGACAATGCCTAAAACTAAGTTGTAAATACCCTTCTTTAAAAAAATAACTATTTTTAACAAATTGTCTATAACAATATTTAACCCCAAATCAACCACATAAAATACTAATAGAAATAATATTAAATATATTAATCTATAATAATATCCCCCCGCGAGATAAACAATAAATATATCCACCAAAATTAAGGGTAAAAATAAAATTGCCAAAACGAGAAGAATAGGAAACAAAGAAAATAGTTGTTTAAACATCATGTACTTCCATTCTAAATCATTTTTCTCTGAATTTCTTTGAATTTAAAATTTACTTTATAATAAAAATTTTACTATAAAATCTGCAATTGCATCAGCATATTTATCTGGCACTTTAGCCTTAGTCAAAGCCTTCGCAATTCCATACCAGGTATATGTTTCTGCGGTATCAATTGCATTAACAATTTTATTACCATATTTCTTAACAGCATTTCGAAGAGTCTTTGAAGGAATAATATCATAATGATCAACCATGAATTTTACAGCTTTTTTTACTGCTGCGCCTTTCCACCTAGGTGTTATTTCTTTAGATGTTTCTTCTTTTACATAATTACCATAAGCAATAAAGTCAGATTCTGAAATATTTTCTTCCTTCATTATTTTTGCTAATTCACTAGGTTCTGTTTTAGTAAAATCACTATTAATTGTATTATTTACTTCACTGATTTTTATTTTACTGACATATGGTTTTACAGAAGTATCTGATAAAGAACTAGCACTTGCAAATTCTGGCGCAATACTTGCAAAAGCTAGAACACTGACAATACCAGTTATAGAAAAAGCGGAAATTTTTTTCATTTCTTACACTCCCTCATTTTATTTTGCATTCTAAATAATCAATTCTATCTTCATTTGGAAATTCCTTCTTCTTTATAAATTTTTAGTGAGAATTGCACACTCTTTACTTATGAGCACGTAGTTTTCAAGCACTTTTGATAAACCGCCTTCACCCGTTGCGGAAAAAATCCCAATCACGCCCTCTCCGCCACTTCCACCGCGTGCCGGATCAAGCTGCGGACGACGTTTCCGAAATGGGCGAAACGCTGGTCTTGTGTCTGGCCGCGCTTGTAGCGGTAGTAGATTTGTTGGCAAATGCCGGCGAGCTTAAAGTAACCGAAAATCAAGTAATAATCGATGTTCGAGACGTCGCGCCCGCTTTTTTTCGCATAGGCTTCGACAAACTCGCGGCGTGTCATAAAGCCGTCCAGCGTCGTGACGGACGGTTCACCGAGCCCATTTTTGATCAAATCCGGGTCATCTTTTTCCGTCCAGTAGCTGAGCGCAGCGCCAAGATCTGCGAGCGGGTCGCCGATGGTCGCCATTTCCCAGTCAAACAGGCCAGTCATTTCCGAAAAATCTTCGTTAAACATGGCGTTATTCAGCTTATAATCATAATGAATCAAGGCTGCACCTTGTTGCGGCGGAATATGATCACGCAAATAATGGATGAGCGGCTCTGCTTCCGGAATTTCATCCGTCTTCGCACGCAGGTAGCGCTCAATCCAGCCGTTCACCTGGCGTTCGAGAAAACCATCCGGCTTTGACATGGAAAGGAGCTCTGTCTTTTCATATGGGATCGCATGCAGTTCCACAAGCCGGTCAACCATGATACCGGAAATCCGCCGGCACGTCTCCTTTGACGGCTCCACTCCCAGCGGAAAAGCGGTATCGAGCACAATGCCATGCTTTCTTTCCATGAGAAAAAACGGAGCTCCGATCACAGACGGGTCCTCCTCGAAAAGCAACACTTCCGGCGCCGGTGTGAAAAACGGCCGGAGCGCCTTCAGCACGCGAAATTCGCGCCCCATGTCATGCGCTTTCGGGGCAACCGGGCCGAGCGGCGGGCGCCTGAGCACTGCTTCCCACGAACCTGCTTTTAATTGATAGGTCAAATTCGAACGGCCTGCTGAAAATTGTGCGACCTCAAGCGGTACATCCGGCATTTGCGGAAGCTTCTTCCGCAGGTATTCCTGCAGCCTGGTTAAGTCCAGTTCTTCCCCTTTACGGACCGGAATCGTGTCTAAATTCATTTTTCCTCTCCCCCTTGTATCCCGTAATAGGCAGATTGTTTTTCACATCGCCGTCTGCAAATGCTTTTCCAGGATGCCCCTTATGTCATCTGGAATCGGACGGGATTGCTGCTTATCAAAGTCAAAAAAGACGACAACCGCTTTCCCCCTTGCGATCAAACGACCGGTTTCTGCATCCAGAATTTCATGGGCCAATTCACAGCTCGTATTGCCGAGCTTTGCCACACCGGTCCTGATCGTGAGTTCTTCATTATAAAACGCTTGGCTGACAAAATCGCATTTTACTGAAGCTAAAATAATATTGAAATCTTTTATTTCCACGCTTGCACCAATGCTTTCAAAAAATTTCAAACGGGCATCTTCCAAGTAGATGAAGTAACTGGTGTTGTTAATATGTCCGATAGCATCTGTTTCGCAAAAGCGTGTCCGTAATTTCAATTCATGCAAAAAAATCCCTCCCTTTTGCTTGAACACCATTACGGTAGCTGTAGATTTACAACCTTGCAAGGTCCTGGCCATGATTGATCCGTTGCTACAATCCCTTTTTTTCCCAAGGCCATTTCTTGTCACAGCTGCCGCAATGTGATGTGCTTTTTCATCCCGTGCAGCTCGCTCAATACAATCTCATTGCGGAAGCTGTATGGTGTTGCACCTTCCAGGGTCCTGGCCATGATTGTTCCACTGCTGTAATCCCTTCTTTTCACAAGGCCATCTCTTGTCACAGCTGCCGCAATGTGATGCGCTTTTTCATCCCGTGCAGTCTGCTCATCACAAGGCCGTCCCCAATTCCAGCTGCCGCATTGTAATGCACTTTTTCGATTTCGTGCAGTCCCGCAATACAATCTCATTACAGCAGTTGTACGGTTTTACAACCTTGCAAGGTCCTGGCCATGATTGATCCGCTGCTGCAATCCCTTCTTTTCACAAGGCCATTTCCTGTCACAGCCGCCGCAATGTGATGCGCTTTTTCAATCCCATGACAGCCCGCTAGCTTGATCTCAAAACAACCCCATTGCGACAGCCGCATGGTTCTACACCTTGCAAGATCCCCTCCATGAATGAATCCGATACTGCCACCCCTGTGCATCACAAGGCCATCCCCAACTCCAGCTACCGTAACGTAATGTGCTTTTTCAATCCGTTCAGCCCGCTTGCTCGATCTCAAAACAACACCATTACGACAGCTGCATGGTTCTATGCTTTTTCAATCCCGTGCAGGACGATATCCATGAACAGTTCTGCCACTTCTGCCGCCGATTTCCGACCTTCCGGGTTAAACCACTGGTAGCTCCAGTTCACCATGCCGAGAATGGCAAGGGAAGTAAGATTCGCGTCCAGATGCTCCGCAAACTCGCCGATCTCAATGCCTTCCCGGATCAGCTTTTCAACCCCGAGGCGGAAAGCTTCGCGTTTTTGTAAAATCAGTTCGAGCTTTTCACCGCTTAAATTTTTGATCTCCCGGAAAAAGATCAGGGCTTTTGCTTTTTCCGTTTTGATGCTTTCAAGCAGCATCAGGACAAGTGCATGCAGTTTTGCCTTGCACGATGCGTTTTCCGAGAGAATGGCCTTCTGTTTTTCCAAAAGTTTCGTAATATAGTCCATATGAATGTCCATCAAAAGTTGTTCTTTGCTGGAAAAATAATAGTAAAACGTGCCTTTTGTCGCGCCGATGCTGTCAACGATGTCCTGAATGGATGTCTCCGTGAAGCCTTTTTGTTCAAACAAGCGTATGCTGTGTTCCGTAATTTTCGCTTTCATGCCGGTCCTCTCCATCTATTACTATATTAAGAAAATTATATCACATGCCCGGCTTCACGTTTCTGCTCTTACTCGCGCACTTTCTTTTCTTCTTCACGCAGCTTGCGGCGCAAAATTTTCCCGACATTTGTTTTCGGCAACGTATCACGGAACTCTATGATCTTCGGGCGTTTATACGGGGCGAGATGAGCGCTGCAATATTCGATCAGTGCTTCTTCCGTCATCTTCTGCCCTTCTTTTAACACGACAAATGCCTTAACGGTCTCCCCCCGGTATGGATCCGGCACACCGATCACCACTGCTTCCTGGACGGCGGGATGCGCATACAGCACCTCCTCGACATCGCGCGGGTACACGTTATAGCCGCTTGCAATGATCATATCTTTTTTGCGGTCAACAATATAAGCGTACCCTTCCTCATCCATTTTCGCGATATCGCCGGTGTACAGCCAGCCATCCCGAAGTGCTTCCGCCGTTTCTTCCGGCATGTTCCAATACCCTTTCATCACTTGCGGGCCTTTTACAATCAGTTCGCCCACTTCGCCCGGTTTCAGTTCCTCCGTGCCTGTTGCAACATCGACGATTTTATAATCTGTTGATGGTATCGCGATCCCAATGCTGCCCGGCTTGCGTTTTCCGAAAACCGGATTGCAGTGTGTAACCGGGGAAGCTTCCGAAAGGCCATACCCCTCGACAATGACGCCCCCCGTTTTTTCTTCAAACTGGCGCAAAAGCCCGAGTGGCATCGGTGCACTCCCACTGTTGCAGGTCTTAATGGAATCCAGCCCGTACTCCATTGCTTTTGGATGGTTCGTGATCGCAACATACATCGTCGGCACACCCGGAAAATATGTCGGCTGCGTTTCCTTGATGGTCTGGAGAACTTCTTCAAGATCAAAACGCGGCAGCATGATCGATTCCGAACCGGTGTAGATTGCATAGTTCATGGCACATGTCATGCCAAACACGTGGAAAAGCGGAATAACGGTCAAAATCCGTTCTTCTCCCGGCCCCATGACCGGTTTGAAAAATGCATAGGTTTGCACCAGATTGGCAAGAAGGTTTCGATGGGTCAGCATCGCACCCTTTGACCGGCCAGTGGTGCCGCCCGTATACTGGAGTACGGCAATATCCTCTCGGGGGTCGAGCGCAGGAGGGGTGTAATCCGTGCCTGCCTGTAAAAAGGCCTCAAAGGGTTCAGCTTCGTCCAAAGGGCCGGCTGCCGGCTTAAAACTGGCTGTGACAACATTTTTCAAGGATGTTTCCGGGCGGACGGCCTGCACTTTCGGGTATAAATCATCTAGGACAATGATGGTTTCTGCACCCGAGTCATTTAATATATGCCTGATCTCCGGTTCAACGAGCATCGGATTGATCTGGACAATCACAGCACCTGCCATTAGCGCACCGTAATAGGATACGACATACTGCGGGCAGTTCGGAAGCATGATCGCTACTCTGCTGCCTTTTTGCACGCCTCTTTTCTGAAGGGCGGAAGCAAAGGCAAGCGATGCTTTGTAAAGTTCCGCATAGGTCGTCTTTCTACCGTAAAAAGAGAGGGCAGTTCGGTCCGGGTGCTTTTCGGCTGCAGTTGCAAGTATTTGGTACAGCGGCGTATCCGGCACTTCAATTTCTTTCGGAATCTCATCGGTATAGACAGCATGCCATACTTTGTTTTCCATTCCAAATCCCCCTTGTTTTTCATTGCCAAATGGACTGTTTCCCTAGGCTTAATAAGGCACCGATTATCCGCCCGGCATGCCGGTTTTTAAAGCACATGCATGCCGCCATCGACGAGCAGCACGTCCCCCGTCACATAGTCCGAAGCTTGGGATGCTAGAAAAACAGCTGCACCTTTTAAATCCTGATCATTTCCGAATCGGCCGAGCGGCGTTGCTTCCAATATCGGATTTTTGCCGCGTTCAATGATGACTTTGGCCATTTTTGTCGGGAAAAAGCCCGGCGCAATCGCATTCACATTGATGCCGTATTTGCCCCATTTGGCAGCGAGATCTTTTGTAAACGTGATGACCGCGCCTTTACTTGTGTTGTAACCAATCGTGTCCATGATGCGCGGATCGACGCCGCCAAGCCCGGCAATGGAGGCAATATTGATAATCTTGCCGTGCCCCTGTTGGATCATGACTTTTCCGGCTGCCTGGCTCATATGGAAAGTGCCGGTCACATTCGTGCTGATCACTTTTTCCCACGCCTCAATCGGCATATCTTCGGCAGGCGCCCCCCAAGTCGCGCCGGAATTATTGACGAGGATGTCAATTTTGCCAAACTGCTTCACGGTTTCCGCGACTACTTCATCAATCTGGGTGCGATTTGTAATGTCACACCCCATTGCAATCGCTTTCACCCCGAGCGATTCGATGCGTGCAGCCGCTTCTTCGCATGCCGCTTTTTTTCTGGAGCAGAGCACGACATCCGCCCCCGCTTCCGCAAATGCCCGCGCGATTTGTTCACCGAGCCCCCTACCGCC
>Ga0207807_1000069_pt1 | contig 31216 bp, 27 predicted proteins | sample HigsolmetaGSP15D_FD_184843 | JGI IMG/M metagenome (GOLD analysis project Ga0207807, IMG submission 184843) | High solid enriched microbial communities from the Joint BioEnergy Institute, USA - SP1-5-D (SPAdes) | ecosystem: Engineered > Bioreactor > SSF (Solid state fermentation) > Aerobic >... | reverse complement strand
TGGCCGTCGGGAACCCGGTTTTTAATGAAAAAGGCGCGCTTGACCGGATCATTATTGCATCGCGGGACATAACCGAGACGACCCGGTTAAAAACCGAACTGAAAGAGATGAAAGAAATTTCAGCCCGGTACAAAAAAGAGCTCGACCAGTTCAAAAACAAAGACCGGTTTTTGAAAAAAATGATTTACTGCAGCCCGAAAATGGAAAAAATCATGCACCAGGTAAAGAAAATCGCCGAATTTTCGTCCACTGTTTTACTGTCCGGCGAATCGGGCGTCGGAAAAGAAGTCATTGCCCAGGCGATCCACCAATTCGGGAAAAGGTCGGAAAAACCGTTTTTAAAACTGAACTGCGGTGCGATTCCGGAAACTTTGCTGGAAAGCGAATTGTTCGGATATGTCAAAGGCGCCTTTACAGGTGCGGAAAAAAACGGAAAAGAAGGATACTTTAAGCAGGCGGACGGCGGCATTTTGTTCCTTGATGAAATCGGCGAATTGCCGGTGCACCTGCAGGTCAAATTGCTGCGGGTGCTGCAGGAACAGGAAGTGATCCCGATCGGCAGCACAACCCCCATTAAAATCGATGTCCAGATCATTGCGGCGACAAATCAAAACCTGGCAAAAATGGTGGAAGAGGGCCGGTTCCGGGAAGATTTATATTACCGATTGAACGTCATTCCGATCCGGATCCCGCCGCTCCGGGAACGGCCGGAAGATATATCGCTGCTTGCCTTCCACTTTTTGCAGCAATTAAACGAAAAATACGGCCGGAAGTTTTATTTAACGCCTGATGCGATCAATGTGCTGGAATGTTACCCGTGGCCGGGAAATGTAAGGGAACTGCAAAATATTATTGAAAGGCTGGTCGTCACTGCGGACCATGCTGCCATCGATGGCGGGTTTGTCAGCCAGTTTTTAACATTCGGCTCTGAAAGGAAAAAAATGAAGCCGGTCGTCACAAGAATCATGCCGTTGCAGGAGGCGATGGAGTCCGTCGAGGAGCAGCTCATTTTGCAGGCCATGAACCAGTATAAAACGACAACAAAAGCGGCGAAAGCACTGGGCATCAGCCAGTCTTCCGTCAGCCGCAAATACCAAAAAATATTAAACAAGAAAAACAGGAAAACAGAGGATGCCGTTTTCAAGTAAAGCTTCTTCTAAAAACCCCTGCTGCCGCAAACAAAGCCTAAAAAACGGCGGGACGCTACCATTCACAGTGTCCCGCCGTTTTTTTGCAGCCTGCAACTTGTTTCAGTGCCTCCCGGTGTAAACGCGCCGGTTTTCTTTTTTACTTTCCCCGCTCCGTTTCCATGCAGAAAAAAATAGCATTATGCAAAACTGCATAATGCTGTGCGTGCGAAACCGCATAAATCAGGCTGAAAATTAATTGGCACCCTTCTTGCAAGATTATTCGTCGAAGAGAATAAAGGAGGATGAAAAATGGTCGGGGTACAACAATCCGTCATCAACCTGAAAATGTATATTAACGGCGAATGGATCGATGCAGATAACCGGGAAACGCGTGCCATAAAAAATCCTGCGAACGGTGAAACCATCGCCATTGCCCCGGAAGGCACCACCCGTGATGCCCATGAAGCAGTGGATGCAGCTCGAAAAGCTTTTGAATCGGGGATATGGTCCGGCATTCCTGCACAGGAAAGGGCAGCGTATTTATTTCAAGTTGCCGATAAAATCGACGAAAACGCGAAGGCTTTAACCAGGCTTGAAACGTTGGACAACGGGAAACCGTTAAGAGAAGCAAGCTATGATATTGCCGATGCGGCTGCCTGTTTCCGTTACTACGCCGGCTTAATTACGAAGCCTGACGGGTTTACCTACCATGTCGCAGATCCGATGCAGGCAATGGTTGTCCGGGAACCCGTCGGGGTATGCGGCCTTATCGTGCCATGGAATTATCCGCTTTTAATGAGCGTCTGGAAAATCGCGCCGGCACTGGCAGCCGGAAATACGATCGTTTTTAAACCGTCCGAGGTGACGCCGGTGACAGCCATGAAGCTCTTTGAAATCTTTGAAGAAATCGGCTTGCCGAAAGGTGTCGCCAATATGGTCATGGGCGCGGGGCCGGTAGTAGGCGAGGAGATCGTCACCCATCCGGAAGTGGATATGATTTCCTTTACCGGCGGCACGAAAACCGGGAAACATCTGATGCGGCAGGCGGCCGATACGTTGAAAAAAGTTTCCCTTGAACTCGGCGGGAAATCTCCGAATATTATTTTTGCCGATGCAGATTTTGAAACGGCCGTTGATTACGCCTTGTACGGCATTTTCAGCGGGGCCGGCCAGGTATGTTCCGCCGGCTCGAGAATCCTTGTTGAAGAAAGCTTGTACGAAAGATTTGTCTCCCATTTTGTGGAAAGAGCCGCCAAAATTAAAGTCGGGCCGGGGGATGATCCGGATACGGAAATGGGCCCGCTTGTCAGCGAAGAACATATGAAAAAAGTGCTTTCTTATATTGAAATCGGCAAGCAGGAAGGCGCCACCTTAGCGCTTGGCGGCAACCGCCTATTGGAAAACGGGCTGGATAAAGGGTATTTTGTCGGGCCGGCCGTGTTTGTGGATGTTAAACAAAACATGCGGATTGTCCAGGAGGAAATTTTCGGCCCTGTCGTTGTTATTCAAAAATTCAAGGATGAGGCGGAAGCTGTAAAATTGGCCAATGACACGGTATACGGGCTGGCCGGTGCGGTTTTCTCCAATGACGGGGCCAAGGCGTTAAGGGTCATTAAAAAGATCCGGTCCGGCATTACGTGGATCAATTCCTATCATCCTACTTATAACGAAGCGCCGTGGGGCGGCTATAAGCAAAGCGGAATCGGGCGCAGCCTCGGCACATTCGGGCTCGAAGAATTTCAGGAAATCAAACAAATCAACATCAATTTACAAGTGGAACCAACCGGCTGGTTTTCACATGAAAAATAAGGAGAGATCATAAATGGGGATAGATATCAAACAAGAGAAGAAAAACAGCGAAGAACAAGCGGTACTCGGTTATATTCATAAAGTGCTGAATTTAATTGAAAAACAGGAAGTCACGCAGGAAGAAGCGGAATGGATTACGAAGGAAACGGTGGACGGATTCCGCGAATATGTGAATCCGGGCTTTCTGGAATACCGGAAAACCGTGACGGAAGGCGGCCAGTTTGCGGCAGTCGAATGGTCCGACAGCGGCGCCTGTTTTAAAGATGTAAACGGCAAAGAATATATCGACTGTCTGGGCGGTTTCGGAATCTACAATGTCGGGCACCGTAATCCGAAAGTCGTAAAAGCTGTGACCGACCAGCTGAAACGCCAGGCGCTCCACAGCCAGGATTTGCTTGACCCGCTTCGGGCCATGCTTGCAAAAATATTGGCGGATATCACGCCCGGCGATTTAAAATATGCGTTTTTCACAAACAGCGGAACGGAAAGCGTGGAAGCGGCATTGAAACTCGCAAAAATGTACAGCGACCGGACAACCATCATTTCGACTACCCGTGCTTTTCATGGGAAAAGCCTCGGTTCATTGTCCGGGACGGCGAAAGGCATGTTCCGCAAACCATTCCTTCCGCTTGTTCCGGGCTTCCGCCATATCCCGTACGGCGACATTGACATGATGCGAAAAACGTTTGAAACATGCGCCCTTGTCGGAGAAGATGTTGCAGCCGTCATGCTGGAGCCGATCCAAGGGGAAGGCGGCATTATTCTCCCGCCGGAGGGCTACTTGCAACAAGTCCGTGAACTTTGCGATGCGTTTGGCGCGCTGCTCATTTTTGATGAAGTGCAGACCGGCATGGGCCGTACCGGAAAAATGTTCGCGGCGGAACTTTACGGCGTCGTCCCGGATATTCTCTGTCTCGCGAAAGCTTTTGGCGGCGGTGTGATGCCTGCCGGCGCGGTGGTCGCGAAAGAAGAAGTGTTCAAAAGCTGGTTCCCGAATCCGTTCATGCATACTACCACTTTCGGCGGAAATCCGCTTGCCTGTGCTGCGGCAATTGCAACGATCGGTGTCCTCATCGAGGAAAAGCTGCCGGAACGCGCAGCTGTTGCCGGGGATTATTTCCTGAACGGCTTAAAAGAGGCGGCAAAAGGCCACGAAGACATTGTCCAGGAAGTCCGCGGGAAAGGGTTAATGATCGGGATAGAATTCCATTCGGATGAACTCGGTTATGAAGTGGCAAAAGGCATGTTTGACGGGGGCGTGCTTGTCGCAGGCACATTGATTAATTCGAAAACTTTGCGCTTTGAACCGGCACTTACAATCAGCTATGAAGAAATCGACCAGGTTATCCGTACGTTCAAACACGTTTTATCGCAAGTGAAGGCATAAAATGTAAAACGGAAGAGAAACGCAAAAAGCCTCTGCCTGAAACAGGAAGGGGCTTTTTGCGCCGGGCACGAAGGTAACGGCTTCTTTTTTCCCGGTAAAGCGCACAGCCCGGTGTTTTGCCAATGTGACACCGGCACAAACCGCGAATGAATCCGCGTTAAATGGTTAAACAAACGGCTTTTGAAGTCCGGATGTTCCGGGAATCGTGAAAAACTTGACACATACCGGGAACGGGGGTTTGTTGTAATAGGAGAAAAAACCATTTATACTGGTTATACGCATGATTTTTATATGGTTGCCGCAAATTGAGCGCGGCATGGTGCAAACAGAAAGGGGATTGCCATGAACGAGAAACAACGTTTGGAACAGCAGCAAGTGAACCCTGTAGAGCCTGCGGACAAAAAATCCGAAAAGGACTACAGCAAATATTTCCAATCGGTTTATATTCCGCCGAATTTAAAAGAAGCAAGAAAACGGAGCCGGAAACCAGTCCAGTATTTTAAAGACTTCGAAATCGATGAAGACTTAAAAGGCATGGGCGACGGATTGAAATTTTACATCCGGACTTACGGCTGCCAAATGAACGAACATGACACGGAAGTGATGGCCGGCATTTTTATGCAGCTTGGTTACACACCGACCGAAACGGTGGAAGATGCGGATGTGGTTCTGCTAAATACATGCGCCATCCGTGAAAATGCCGAAAATAAAGTGTTTGGCGAAATCGGCCACCTGAAACCGTTGAAAACGGAAAAACCGGACATGCTGATCGGGGTTTGCGGCTGTATGTCGCAGGAAGAATCCGTCGTCAATAAAATTTTGCAAAAACACCCGCATGTCGATATGGTTTTCGGCACCCACAACATTCACCGCCTGCCGCACATTTTAAAAGAAGCGTATATGTCCAAGGCAATGGTTGTGGAAGTATGGTCCAAAGAAGGCGACGTGATCGAAAGCCTGCCGAAAGTGCGCAAAGGCAACATCAAGGCATGGGTAAACATCATGTACGGATGCGATAAGTTCTGCACGTATTGTATCGTGCCGTATACGCGCGGAAAAGAGCGGTCAAGGCGTCCGGAAGACATCATCCAGGAAGTGCGTGAACTGGCAGCCAAAGGCTACAAGGAAATCACGCTGCTCGGCCAGAACGTCAATGCCTACGGAAAAGATTTTGATGACCTTGAATACGGACTTGGCGATTTGATGGATGATCTGCGCAAAATCAACATCCCGCGCATCCGCTTTACCACGAGCCATCCGCGCGATTTCGACGACCGTCTGATCGAAGTGCTGGCGAAAAAAGGAAACCTTGTCGAGCATATCCATCTTCCTGTCCAGTCTGGTTCAAGCGAAATTTTAAAAATTATGGGCCGCAAATATACGCGGGAACAATATTTGGAACTCGTCAGAAAAATCAAAGCCGCGATTCCGAATGTGGCGCTGTCTACCGATATTATTGTCGGTTTCCCAAACGAAACCGAAGAGCAGTTTGAAGAAACCTTGTCCCTGTATAAAGAAGTCGGGTTCGAAACGGCCTATACGTTTATTTATTCCCCGCGCGAAGGCACGCCGGCAGCCAGAATGAAAGATAATATCCCGATGGAAGTGAAAAAGGAAAGGCTGCAGCGCCTGAATGAACTCGTCAATGCCTATTCAAAAGCGGCCATGGAAAAATACGAAGGCCAGGTTGTGGAAGTGCTTGTAGAAGGCGAAAGCAAAAACAATCCGGAAATTTTAGCCGGTTACACACGCAAAAACAAACTCGTCAACTTCAAGGGGCCGAAATCAGCAATTGGAAAACTTGTGCAGGTAAAAATTACGAAGGCGAAAACATGGTCACTGGACGGGGAAATGGTGGCCGTGCCTGATCCGGCCGGGGTGGAAGCGTGATGCAGAAGTTTACAAAAGATGATATCGTCGCAAAAGCTGCCGAACTTGCGAAAATGATTGCGGAAACGGAAGAGGTCGATTTTTTTAAGCGGGCGGAAGCGCAAATCAATGAAAATGAGAGAGTCCGCAATTTAATTGCCAATATTAAAGCTTTGCAAAAGCAGGCTGTCAACTTGCAGCATTATGGAAAAAAAGAAGCATTAAAACAAGTAGAAGCCAAAATAGATAAACTGGAGGAAGAACTGGACGGCATCCCGGTCGTTCAGGAATTCAAGCAGTCACAGGTGGACGTAAACGACCTGCTCCAGATTGTCACAAATACCATTTCCAATACGGTCACGGATGAAATCATCAAATCGACCGGCGGCGATCTTTTAAAAGGCCAAACCGGATCCCAGGTGAAATATTCTTCCGGCACCCTCCACTGAAAAAAACGGTGTGCATCTGTGCACACCGTTTTTTTGGTGCGCAGCACAAGGCAAATCCATTGTACGGGCACCCTCCTATTGTCGCGGCATATGTTAGGATTACCCGGAGGTGGCGAGAAAAAGAATTGGCACACCGGCCTGGGTAAAAGCATAGGATGAATTGAAAATAGATGAGGAGGGTTCGCTCGAATGGCAGAATATAGAGAAATCATTACAAAAGCAGTCGTTGCGAAAGGGCGCAAATTTACGCAGTCCAATCATACGATTTGCCCGCCGCAGCATCCTTCGAGCATTTTAGGCTGCTGGATTATCAACCATAAGTACGAAGCCAGGAAAATAGATAAAGAAGTTAAAATCCGCGGCTCTTATGATGTGAACATCTGGTACTCCCATAATGACAATACGAAGACATCGGTCATGACGGAAAAAGTCGAGTATACCGATACCGTTAAATTGCATTACAGGGATCCGGATTGCCTGGACGACAAAGAAGTCATCGCAAGCGTCCTGCAGCAGCCGAATTGCATTGAAGCGGTCATTTCGCCAAACGGCAATAAAATCATTGTCAGTGTCGAAAGAGAGTTTCTCGTGGAAGTCATCGGTGAAACAAAAGTTTGTGTTGCCATCTCGCCTGAAGGGTGCAGCGATGATGATGAATGGGAAGAAAGCAGCGACGAGTTTGAAGAATTAAACCCTGACTTTTTAGTGGGAAGTGAAGAAGAATAGAAGCCGCAAACTAGGAGGCATACACTCCTAGTTTTTTTCTGGGCGCGGCGGATTTCACCACCAAAACGCTTGTGCCGCTTAGAATGCGATTAAAGTTTTTCCCGGATCCCCACAGCGGGCTTTGCCACAGGAAAGAAAAAACCCGGCACCCCGGAGGAGGCATTGAAAATCAACAGACAAGGCCCGGTTTTTGTAAAATGATCCGTATTTCAATTTATGAAGGCCTTTATGCAAATATGTTATAATAAACAGGATTGAAGAATGATTGATAAGCAGGAAAGGAATTTGGTAAGAATGGCTGCGTATACCCCAATGATCCAGCAATATTTGCAAGTGAAGGCGGAATATCAGGATGCCTTTTTATTTTTCCGCCTCGGCGATTTCTATGAAATGTTTTTCGAAGATGCCATTAAAGCGTCCCAGGAACTTGAAATTACATTAACGAGCAGGGACGGCGGCGGCGACGAAAAAATCCCGATGTGCGGGGTACCGTACCATTCCGCCAGCACTTATATTGAACAGCTGATTGATAAAGGCTATAAAGTGGCAATATGTGAACAGATGGAAGACCCGAAACTGGCAAAGGGCGTTGTCAAGCGGGAAGTCATCCAGCTGATTACCCCCGGCACCCTGATGGAGGGCAAATCGCTCGCAGAAAAAGAAAACCACTATATTGCGTCTGTTGCATCCCCGGCGGACGGGCATTTCGCGATTGCCTATATTGATTTGTCAACAGGGGAGGGCAAGGGTTGCCTGTTGGAAGGCCCGTTTGAAGAAGTGCTGAATGAACTGGCGTCGATCGGCGCAAAAGAAGCTGTGGTAGATCCGGAATTTCCGGATGAGTACGCGCGGCTGATGAAAAATACAGGAAATATCACCATTTCCTTCGAAACGGATACCGCCGTCAAGGAAGGCTTTGAAAAGCTTTTGCCCCAGCTTAAACCGGAGCTTTTGCAGCTGGCTGCGGCAAGGCTGTTAAACTATTTATTCCGCACGCAAAAAAGGAGCCTCGACCATCTACAGCCGGTTGAAATGTATGAAGTCCGCCGGTTTTTAAACATCGATTATTATTCCAAGCGCAATCTCGAACTGACAGAGACGATCCGCGGGAAAGGAAAAAAAGGATCGCTTTTATGGCTGCTCGATGAAACGATGACGGCCATGGGCGGACGGCTTTTAAAACAGTGGATCGGCCGGCCGCTTCTTAAGCAAGAAAAAATTGAAGCGCGGCTTCAAATGGTGGAAACCTTTTTAAACCATTACTTTGAACGGGAGGATATTCGCGGGCGCCTGAAGGAAGTATATGACCTCGAAAGGCTTGCCGGCCGGGTGGCATTCGGCAATGTGAATGCGCGCGACCTGATCCAGCTGAAATGCTCGCTGCAGCAAATCCCGGGCATCCGGGCGGTCATGGAGAGCATGGAAAGCCCGGAAAGCAAAAAACTGGCGGCGCTTCTTGACCCGTGCGAAGAGCTGACAGATTTGCTCGAACGCGCCATTGAGGACAGTCCCCCGGTTTCCGTGAAGGAAGGCGGGATGATCCGTGACGGCTATAACGAAGAGCTGGACCGTTACCGCGACGCAAGCAAAAACGGCAAGCAGTGGATTGCAAGCCTCGAACGCGAAGAGCGCGAGCGGACCGGGATCAAGTCGCTGAAAGTCGGATACAACCGCGTGTTCGGCTACTATATCGAAGTGACGAAGGCAAACCTCCACCTGCTCGAAGAAGGCCGGTATGAACGGAAACAGACGCTGGCGAATGCCGAGCGGTTCATTACACCGGAATTGAAAGAAAAAGAAGCGCTTATTTTGCAGGCGGAAGAAAGAATGATCGACCTGGAATACGAGCTGTTTACGGAAATCCGGGCACATGTAAAAGAATTTATTCCGCGGCTGCAGCGCCTCGCAAAAGCGGTCAGCACGATTGATGTGCTGCAAAGCTTTGCCGTCGTAAGCGAAAAACGCCACTACACAAAGCCGGTATTCCGGACAGACGGCGTGCTGAAGATTACGGAAGGGCGCCATCCGGTCGTTGAAAAAGTGCTTGATTCGCAAAGCTATGTGCCAAACGACTGCCTGATGGATGAAAACCGGGAGATTCTGCTGATTACCGGGCCGAACATGTCCGGGAAAAGCACGTATATGCGGCAAATTGCACTGACGGTAATCCTTGCGCAAATCGGCTGCTTTGTGCCGGCACGCGAGGCGGAGCTACCGGTTTTTGACCGGATTTTTACACGGATTGGCGCAGCTGATGATCTCATTTCCGGTCAGAGTACGTTCATGGTCGAAATGCTGGAAGCGAAAAACGCGATTGCAAACGCAACGGAACGAAGCCTGATTTTATTTGATGAAATCGGGCGCGGAACGTCTACATATGACGGGATGGCACTTGCCCAGGCGATGATCGAATACATCCATGATGAAATCGGGGCCAAAACGCTTTTTTCCACCCATTATCATGAGCTGACGGCGCTTTCTGCAGATCTGGGCAAGCTGCAAAACATCCATGTCACCGCCATGGAGCAAAACGGCAAAGTTGTTTTCCTCCATAAAATCAAAGAAGGCCCTGCAGATAAAAGTTACGGGATCCATGTGGCAAAACTGGCCGGCCTGCCGGAACAAGTCATTCGTCGCGCCGAAAAAATCCTCCATGCGCTTGAAAACCAGGATAATGGCGAGACGCAAATGAACCCCCCGGAAGCGGCTGGTACCAGCGAACCCGCGCAACTGTCCTTTTTTGAAGAGCCAGAAACGCCGCGCCAGAAAACCGTTGAAGCAAAGGAAAGAAAGGTGCTCAAGCAAATCAGGGAACTCGATCTGCTTGAGATGACGCCGCTTGCGGCCATGAATGCACTCTATGAAATCCAGAAAAAATTAAAAAAATAGGTGGTGTTGTCCGCGATGGGAAAAATTGCACAACTGGACGAGTCGCTTTCGAACAGGATTGCAGCCGGTGAAGTGGTTGAACGGCCGGCATCTGTCGTGAAGGAACTGGCGGAAAATGCCATTGACGCGGAAAGCACGGTCATCGAAATTGATGTCTGGGAAGCCGGTATGGAAAAAATCCGTATGATTGATAATGGAACCGGCATCGAGCCTGAAGATGTTGAGCTTGCTTTCTCACGCCACGCCACAAGCAAAATTAAAAACGAACATGATCTGTTCCGGATCCGTTCGCTCGGATTCCGCGGCGAAGCGCTGCCGAGCATTGCGGCTGTTGCCCGTGTTGAGATGGTCACCTCAACCGGAAACGGGCCCGGGACAAAAGCGGTCATTGAAGGCGGGAAATGGGTGGCCCGCGAACAGGCGCCGAGCCGGAGAGGAACCGAAATTACGGTCACCGATTTATTTTTTAACACGCCTGCGCGGTTAAAATATATGAAGTCGATCCATACCGAGCTCGGCAATATTACCGATGTGGTGAACCGCCTCGCGCTCAGCCATCCCGAGGTGTCTTTCCGCCTCCGCCACGGCGGAAAGATGCTGCTTCAGACAAGCGGGAACGGCGACGTGCGCCAGGTGCTTGCCGCCATTTACGGCGTGAACATTGCCAAAAAAATGATTCCGGTACACAGCCAAACGCTTGATTTTGAAATCAACGGGTTTATCGCTTTGCCGGAAATTACGCGGGCTTCGCGCAATTATATTTCCACGATGGTAAATGGCCGGTTTATTAAAAATTACGCGCTTGTAAAAGCCATATTGGAAGGGTACCATACACTGCTCCCGATCGGCCGCTACCCGATTGTGCTGCTATCGCTGAAAATGGATCCGGTGTTAGTCGATGCGAATGTCCACCCGGCCAAGCTGGAAGTGCGGTTCAGCAAAGAAAAGGAGCTTTGCCGGGCGATTACGGACGCGATTAAAGCTGCTTTCAAAAAGCAGGAATTGATTCCGTCCGGCATGGTGCGGCAGGCAGAAAAACCAAAACAGGAACAGGTGTCGTTCCAGCTTGACCATTTGCCGGAAAAAACGGAACCGGAAACCCCGAAAGCTTTCTCTGCGCCGGTTGCGCCGCACCCATCGCCCCGGCCGGAGGAAGCGAAAACGGGGCAGCCTTATAAAAGCCCGGATGCGGAACAGCCGACCGCTGATTTCCCGCCATTTTCAGGAGGAAATTCGGATCCCGTTTTACCGGAAGAGATCCGCGAACCGGTGCGTGCTGCATTGGATGTTAAAGAGGCAAAGGGGCAGCTGGCGGCACAGCAGCCGGCATCCCGCATTCCGCCGATGTATCCGATCGGCCAGATGCACGGAACGTATATTTTTGCACAAAATGAAAACGGCCTGTATATCATTGACCAGCACGCTGCCCAGGAGCGGGTCAAGTATGAATTTTTCCGCGAAAAAGTCGGCGAAGTGAAAAAAGAGGTGCAGGAAATGCTTGTGCCGCTGACTTTGGAATACGCGACGGATGAAGCGATTAAAATTCAGGAGAACCTTGAAGCGCTGAAAGAGGTCGGCGTTTTCCTTGAACCATTCGGGCATAACAGCTTTATTGTCCGTTCCCATCCGACATGGTTCCCGAAAAATGAGGAAAAAGAAGTCATTGAGGAAATGATCGAGCATGTCCTTTCCATAAAAAAAGTCGATGTAAAAAAATTGCGTGAAAAAGCGGCGATTATGATGAGCTGCAGAGGGTCCATCAAGGCGAACCGGCATTTGCGCAATGACGAAATCCAGGCGCTGCTTGATGCGCTCCGGATGGCATCCGACCCGTTTACATGCCCGCACGGCCGCCCGATCATCATCCACTATTCGGTATACGAACTCGAAAAAATGTTCAAACGTGTCATGTAATCCCCGATCACGAAACCCCTTGTTAAACAAGGGGTTTCGTTCTTTTTAACGGATGTTTGACTACAATTTGGCTACATTTATTGCTGGACGCTGTTCTTTCGGAGCGCTTCAGCCAAAAGGATTACTGCTTCTTTGTTTTAGCAGATTGACTTCATATTCCGTATCGGCGACTTTACGGTTTACAAAAATAACCCCTTCACGCAGTTCTTTAACAGCGTCCTTGACACCTGCAATTTCGCCATGGGCTTGGTGGACATCCATTGACAGGGCATCAAGCTTTGCATCGGTTTCTTCCTGGCGGTCGTGGATTGCCCGGACCATTTGATAAAGTTCATCCTGGCCGGATTTCATAACTTCCAATTTTTTGTTCAGTTCTATTTGGCCTGATTCCATAACTTCCAATTTTTTGTTCAATTCCACTTGGCCTGATTCCAACGAGTTTAATTTATCCAGAATAATGTCCAGCCTCTGATCCATTGCCAATCTCCTTCCAAATTGTTTTAATTATCTTTTTCATGTTGAAATTCTATCACCATCTATTATATATTGCATTTTTAATCCAATCCACAGGAATTCATCTCTGTCATGAAAATATGCGCCGCAAGATTCTCATCTTCCGGTGGTGCCGCATTCAGTGCGGCATGGGCATCTAATTTGTTTTGCAAGACGAAGATTGCTTTCAATCACGGGCCGTAGAAGTCCTTTTGTTTCCTCGTTCATTGCAAACGCCGTGCCAGAGTACACTTCTTCCAGGATGCAACGCCTGACGGGCCATCATGACTACGGCAAGCAAAAAAGGCAGCGGCCGGCATTTGTTTTAAAGGAAATGGCGGATGGAAGGAATTAATCACGGAATGAGCCGCCCTTGCTTTGTGCGAGCATGCCCAGCTGGTATTCATAAATCAGTTTGTCCAATAATTGGCTTTGGCGGATCGTTTCCGGGTGGTTCATGCCATTTTGTTTGGCACACTGCATCAATTGTTCGCGGAGGATCAAAATAATACGGGGCAGATGGGCAGAGGCAAGTGTGGGATACTGATTCATTTTTTCCATGCAAACATCCCTTTCGGAGAAATATAAGAAGATTAGAAAAACAGTTTTGAAGAAAAGGCAACATAAGCGTGTTTCGGAGGCGGTTGTGCTTAAGATGGCCTTTTAGCGGAGCCGGCAGGCATATCATTTGAATCAGGGCCAATGGCATGCCTGAGCAATACGATATCTTCATATATGCTTTTTTTCACAGCCTTATACGGGCATTTGTGGTATTCATCCAAAAGCCGCCCTAATTCAATAATAAAAAAGAAACGCTCGTCATTTTTGACCATACCAAAAACCTGCCTTACATGGATCATAATCATTATCCTTATTATATAGTATAAATGGATTGGATGTGAAGCAGGACTTTAGACCTATATGCATTTTTTAAATATTTTTTTGTAAGCGAATTTTCAATGATGAATAAAATCCCGAAAAAAGGGAAACTGTATAGATGTTCTGTTTGCTGTTTTATGGTACGATAGAGACAGAAAAATCCGGGGATTTAAAGAATGCTGCAATCTCCGGCATAAAAGGTAGGGTACGAATGGCAAAACAAAAACTGATCGTACTGATCGGCCCGACAGCATCAGGAAAAACGGCGCTTAGCATCCGCCTCGCGAAAAGATTCGATGCTGAAATTATCAGCGGCGATTCGATGCAAGTATACAGAGGCATGGATATCGGCACAGCAAAAATTACGCAGGATGAAATGGAAGGGGTTCCCCATCACTTGATCGACATTAAAAATCCGGATGAGTCTTTTTCGGTTGCTGAATTCCAGCAACTGGTACGGGAAAAAATAAGCGATATTGCTTCCCGCGGCAAGTTGCCCATGATCGTCGGCGGAACGGGGCTTTACATACAATCTGTCTTATACGATTACCGTTTTTCGGACATTGCCGGAGACCCGGCATACCGCGCGGAACTTGAAAAGATCGCAAAGCGGGAAGGGCCCGGCCTGCTTTACAAATTACTGGAAAAAACCGATCCGGAAAGTGCCGCAAAGATTCATCCGCATAATGTGAGAAGGGTGATCCGGGCGCTGGAAGTATGCCATTTTTCCGGCAGGACGATGCAAGACTACAAGAAACAGCAACAGGATGAACCGCTTTATTGTGCGGCGCTCATTGGGCTTGTGATGGAGAGGGAGAAGCTGTATCAACGCATTAACGAACGGGTCGATCAAATGATGGAACGCGGTTTAATCGAGGAAGCGAGAAAGTTGTATGACAAACATTTGCGTGGTGTCCAGTCCATCCAGGCGATCGGCTACAAAGAACTGTACGATTACTTTGACGGGCGCACGACCCTTGATGAGGCTGTTTCCCGCTTAAAACAAAATACAAGACGTTTTGCCAAAAGGCAGCTCACCTGGTTCCGCAATAAGTTGGAAATAGAGTGGTTTGACATGACAAAAGAGGAAGAAAAGGAAAAAAAATTTGAAGAAATTTCCGCTTTCATAGCAGGAAAGCTACAATTAAAATCGAATAGTTTATAATATAGAGTATAGCCGGGAACACGCGTGACTTCAGTCATGAGATGCTCCGGGCACCGAACCGCAGAAACTGCGGGGGCTGCCTGCCAAAAATCACCGGAGATCCACCGGCGTTTGCAGGAATCTCGCGGCTTTAGTCATGAGCAGGTTAAAATAGAGAGAAAGAGGAGGATTTGTAATGAACAAAGCCATCAATATTCAGGACCAGTATTTAAACCAATTGCGGAAAGACGGTACGGTTGTCACAGTCTTTTTGATGAACGGCTTCCAGCTTCGCGGCCAGGTAAAAGGCTTTGATAACTTCACCGTGCTGATTGAAACAGACGGCAAACAGCAACTCGTTTTCAAACATGCGATTTCAACGTTCCAGCCGCAAAAAAATGTTCAAATCAATTTTGAGGAAAATTAAAACAAAATGTCCGGCAGCTTGCCGGGCATTTTAAATATGGTGTACTGTTATCCGACCCCGAAACATAAACTGATACAGATGATTATTTCTCGGGAAAACGCAAAAACCGACAAATTCCCCCGCCATTTTGGATGGTGCTGATTTTCGGCCGGTGCGGATTTGAAAAACAACCGGTTTTCTTATGCCGAACAACAAGTTTTTGTACGTGGGCATTTGTCACACTCCCGGCCCAATCCGCGTATATTGTCTGTAGAATGCGAGGTGGCGGTGATGGATCAACCGATTCGTATGAAAAATAACGGCCAGATCAATATTGTCCTCCATGCGGGCCAAAGGGAGGCCGTTATTCCCCAGCCGAAAATAGAAACCGGCAAAAAAGATTTATCAGCGGAACATGAAATTTTAAAAGAAATTGAAGATGAACTTGGCACGCTTGTCGGAATGGAAGAAATCAAAAAAATGGTAAAAGAAGTTTATGCCTGGATCTATATTAACAAGAAAAGGGAAGCCGCCGGGTTAAAAACGGGAAAGCAGGCTCTCCATATGATGTTTAAAGGCAATCCCGGAACAGGCAAAACAACTGTCGCCCGATTGATCGGGAAATTGTTCCATAAAATGAATGTATTGTCAAAAGGCCACTTGATTGAAGCGGAAAGGGCCGATCTTGTCGGCGAATACATCGGCCATACGGCGCAAAAGACAAGGGATTTGATTAAAAAAGCGATCGGCGGCATTTTATTTATTGATGAAGCGTACTCTCTCGGCCGCGGCGGCGAGAAAGATTTCGGGAAAGAAGCAATCGATACGCTTGTAAAGCATATGGAAGACAAACAGCACGAATTTATTTTAATTTTGGCCGGCTATTCAAACGAAATGGATTATTTCCTGAGCCTGAATCCGGGGCTGCATTCCCGGTTCCCGATTGTGTTCAACTTTCCCGATTACTCGGTAGAGGAGCTCATGGATATCGGGAAAAGGATGCTGACTGAAAAAGAGTATACGCTCAGTTTGGATGCAGAACGGAAGCTCCGCGACCATCTGGCTTTTGTCAAAACAACGAGCAACCCTGCCAGTTTTTCAAACGGCCGGTATGTGCGGAATGTAATTGAAAAATCAGTGCGCGCCCAGGCGATGCGGCTGTTGATGCAGGCTTGCTATGACCGCCATGAGCTGGTCACGCTGCACAGCAGTGACCTTGTTTTTCCGGACTGACGCCCCTGCGCCCTCTGCGGTTTTCCGCAGGCGCTTATTTTCCGTCCGAAAGCTTAAGCCGGTTTTGCCGGCTAGCTGTTTCGCCCGGAAAATAAGCAGCTTGGGGATACATTTTCAAGTCATGCGGGCCCGGGCATAACAGCGCCCGGCCTTTTTTAATGCGGGCGGAAAAAAAGCCATATCGCACGAAGCCATGCCCTGTTTTCCAAAAAAAGGCGCCCGGACATGTTATCTTTGTGCGTTTTTTGGTAAGATAACAGGTATACTGGACGGAACAGGTGATGAAATGGAAAATAATAAAGAAAGAGCGATTCTTGCCGGATGCGAATTGAGCGGCGGCAGCCACAGCCGTTTTGCTTATTCAATGGAGGAGCTGAGGCGGCTTGTCGAAACGGCGCAGGGGGAAGCGGTGCTTGAAGTCGTACAAAAACGGGACAGGGCAGATGCCGCCACGTATATCGGAAAAGGCAAGGTGGCGGAACTAAAGGCGCTTGTTTCAGAATTGCAAGCCGATCTGATCGTTTTTAACGCGGAACTTTCGCCGAGCCAGCTCCGCAATCTCCAGGCCGCAGTGGATTGCCGCGTGCTGGACAGGACACAGCTTATCCTTGATATTTTTGCGACGCGTGCCCGCTCAAAAGAAGGGAAGCTCCAGGTGGAACTGGCGCAGCTTGAGTATTTGCTGCCGCGTCTTGGCGGGCGCGGTACGGAGCTGTCACGGCTCGGTGGCGGAATCGGCACGAGGGGGCCGGGGGAAACCCAGCTTGAAACGGACCGCCGCCATATCCGCCGCCGCATTTCTGAAATTAAGGCGCAGCTTGAAACGGTTGTCCGCCACCGGGAGCGTTACCGCGAAAGGCGGAAAAAGAACCATGTGTTTCAAATTGCGCTTGTCGGCTATACTAACGCCGGAAAATCGACATTGTTTAACCGCCTGTCTGCCGCAGATTCTTATGAAGAAAACCAGCTGTTTGCCACGCTTGATCCGATGACAAGAAAAGTTGTGCTGCCAAGCGGTTACACGGCTTTGCTGACGGATACGGTCGGATTTATCCAGGACTTGCCGACGACGCTGATTGCGGCGTTCCGCTCGACCTTGGAAGAAGTGCGGGAAGCCGATTTGCTTTTGCATGTCATTGACAGTTCCAACCCGGATTATGACAACCATCAAAAAACGGTGCAGCGCCTGCTTTCCGAACTGGAAATGAACCATCTGCCGCAGCTTGCCATTTACAATAAAATGGATATAAAAGACAGCCATTTCATGCCCAATGCACAAAACAGCATCATGATCAGCGCGAAAGACGAAAAAGATATCCACCGGCTGCTGTTGGAAATTGAAAAACAGGTGCTGGCCGAAATGGTGCCGTACAGCGCGCTTGTCCCGCAAACGGAAGGAAAGCTGCTTTCGGTTTTAAAAAGTGATACCATTTTAAGAGAACTGATTTTCAAAGAAGAAAATGAGGCATACCAGTGCAAGGGATATGCGCTTCCGGGCCATCCAGTTTTGGGCGCGTTACAACCATATGCTGAATAAAAATCTTGTGCGCGGGTGCATGCAGCGGGTTCCCTTGTTGCATGCACCCGACATTTTGAACGGAAAGGTGTAGAAGATGTACCAGTATTTGACTCACGGTGCCAAACTCAGGCAAATGGCAGAGGAGGCCGAGCGCCAAATCCGCCCGGTCCACAGTGCAATAGAAAAACGGGCGGAAACGAACCAGTTCCGCGTATTGCAAAGCTTTCAAAAGCATAAAGTGAGCGAGTCGCATTTTTATCCGTCGACCGGATACGGCTATGATGACGCCGGCAGGGAAACACTTGAGCGCATATATGCCGATGTTTTCGGCGCGGAAGCCGGGCTTGTCCGCCCGCAAATCATTTCCGGGACACATGCGATTACGATTGCGCTTTTCGGCGTCCTCCGCCCGGGAGATGAATTGTTATACATAACCGGGAAGCCGTACGATACGCTTGATGAAATTACAGGGGCGCACGGCAGCGGCAACGGTTCGCTGCAGGAGTTTAACATAACGTACAATTATGTAAACTTGAAGGAAGATGGTACAGTCGATTTTGAAGCGGTGAGAAAAGCGATCCATCCCCATACAAAAATGGTTGCGATCCAGCGCTCAAAAGGGTATGCGTCAAGGCCTTCGTTTACAGTGGATGAGATCGGGGAAATGATCCGCTTTGTAAAAGAAATCAAGCCGGATACAGTTGTGTTTGTCGACAACTGCTACGGCGAATTTGTAGAGGAGAAGGAGCCGTGCCATGTTGGCGCGGATTTAATGGCCGGTTCGCTTATCAAAAATCCAGGTGGCGGGCTTGCTAAAACAGGCGGCTACATTTGCGGGAAGAAAAAATGGGTGGAAAGCTGCGCTTACAGGATGACATCCCCCGGAATCGGCGCGGAAGCAGGAGCATCGCTTTACAGCCTTCTTGAGATGTACCAGGGCTTCTTTCTGGCGCCGCATGTTGTGGCAGAGGCATTAAAAGGTGCGGTGTTTACATCGGCAATCCTGGAAAAATCCGGGATGCATACTTATCCGAAATGGGATGCGCCCAGGACGGACCTTATCCAGTCCGTTGAATTTGGCGACCCGGACAGCATGGTCGCTTTTTGCCAGGCGATCCAGTTTGCTTCACCGGTGAATTCTTATGTGACGCCATATCCGAGTGATATGCCCGGTTATGCGGACGATGTCATCATGGCAGCCGGCACATTTATCCAGGGGGCAAGCATCGAGCTTTCCGCCGACGGCCCGCTCCGCCCGCCTTACACCGCCTATGTTCAGGGCGGCCTTACGTATGCGCATGTCAAAATGGCCGTCCTGCTCGCGCTCGACCGGCTGATTGAAGAAAACCTTGTCGATCCCAATTGAATTTTTCCCTACTTTGATCCACGGCCGGCTGGATGTTAATCGGGCACCATGTTCCGCCCGTGCAGGGACGCCTTTTTCTAATGCGGCCGGTTTGCCGGTTGTGTTATAATAACAGGATGATATTTGATGAGGTGATCGCATGAATAAGAGGCCGCATTTGCTTTTAATTGACGGGATGGCGCTTCTTTTCCGGGCGTTTTATGCCACCGCCGTGACGGGGCAGTTTATGGTGAATTCCAAAGGAATGCCGACAAACGGCGTGCAGGGCTTTTTGCGCCATTTGCTTTTGGCGGCTGAGAACAAAAAACCGACGCATGTGGCCGTTTGCTGGGATATGGGGAGCAAAACGTTCCGCAACGACTTATACGGTGAATATAAAGCAAACCGGGACGTCCCGCCGGTTGAGATGATTCCGCAATTTGGCCTGGCGAAAGAAACAGTGGAAGCTTTTGAAATTCCAAATGTCGGAGTGGCCGGGTATGAAGCGGACGACTGTCTCGGCACCCTTAGCTGCCGGTTCAAAGACGAGGCGGATATTTCCATTTTGACCGGCGACCGCGACATTTTGCAGCTTTTGGATGACCATGTGGAAGTCCATCTCCTCCAGAAAGGGTTCGGAAATTATAAAACCTATACAAAAGCGGCATTTATGGACGAATACGGGGTGACGCCGCGGCAGTTCATCGATGTAAAAGCGCTGATGGGCGATGCAAGCGACGGGTATCCAGGCGTGAAGGGGATCGGTGAAAAAACAGCGTTTAAGCTCGTCAGCCGGTATGGAAACCTCAGCGGCATTTTGGAGCATCTCGGGGAGCTCACGCCGTCGCAGCAGAAAAAAATCGAAGCGGGGCTGGAGATGCTGCATCTGAGCAGAAAACTTGCCGAAATCCGTTGTGATGTGCCGGTGGCTTTTTCTTTGGAAAAAGCGCGGTTTGGCCAGATTCCGGAAACGTTTATGGAACTGATGGAGGAACTGGAATTAAAAATGGTAAAACGCCATTTGGTTACAGCCCGGATAAACGCAAGCTTCATTTCTTAACCGCTTTGCCCGGTTTAAACGGCACGGAAAGTGGAAAAACAGCATTCAGGATAAGAATGCTGTTTTTCTTCTCCGTTTTGCGATTGTCAGATTTTTGTATTGGATTTTTTCGCGCGGTTTTCAAGGGTTGTCTTTGGATCCGGCGCGAATGCCGCATCCTGTGCAATTCCTTGCGGCGTAACGGAATTTGCCGCTTTGCCGCGGTTTGTATTGTCTTTTTTAGCCATCCTGATCACCCCTTGTTATAGCATGCCCCAATTCGGGGGAAATTTTGATAAAGGGATGATCCCCGGGCAAACCCGGCGTATCCAATGGAATAAACGCACGCGCAATGCGGATGGGAAAGCTGGCGGAGAGAAAGAAGGGATAAAAATGGAAAGAAAACAACTCATCCGGGAAGTGGATAAAATATTAAAGACGTATTGTGAAGGCTGTTTTTTAAAATCGCATTTCCGGAAAACACGCGGGAAAAAATATGCCCACCAGTTTTGCATCCGGCAATGCACGGTAGGCGAACAGCTGAAAAAATACGGCGACCGGTTATCATGACGGCTTTCACAACCGCAACAATGCCGTCCCGGGAAACAGGCGGCACCCGAAAGCTGTTCGTCTTGCCGGTATTAAACCGCAACAATGCCGTCCCGGGAAACAGGCGGCTGATGATTGGCATCGGGCTGCAAACAGCATGCCTAGTGATGCAAAAACGAGGGAAAATGGGGAACCCGGTATTGTGGCGGTTTGCACAAAAATAAAAGGCTGGCATAAAAGCCAGCCTGGTTGCATTCTATGATTTATGAAAGTTTTGTTACATTCGCTGCCTGAGGTCCGCGGTTGCCTTCAACGATGTCGAAAGAAACAGCCTGGCCTTCTTCCAAAGTTTTGAACCCTTCACCTTGAATAGCGGTGAAATGAACGAAAACATCGTCTCCGCCCTCAACTTCAATGAATCCGTAGCCTTTTTCGTTATTGAACCATTTTACTTTACCGTTTTGCATTTCTTAATCCTCCTAAATCAAAAGCACGTTCGTGCCAAAAAATGTTGCATTAAACAGATGAAAAACCGCCATCAAGGTCTGGGAAATCACTTGTTTAATGTTATAATTAATATACTCCAACCGGTATGGATAGTCAAGACAAAGGAAGCAAAAATGATGGAAAATTGTTGTGAATTCTTAAATTTGCAAGCGGTTTAAAATCGGCGCACATTTATTATGAATTCTTGTACATCATCCGTGATTATAGTAAACTGATGGTATTGTACCGGCAGACTCAATATTTGTTGTAAGAATGGGGGCCCGTGGATGCCGACACCTAGTATGGAAGACTACATTGAACAGATTTTTATTCTGATTGAAAGCAAAGGATATGCGCGTGTTTCGGATATTGCCGAAGCGCTTTCCGTTCATCCTTCATCCGTTACGAAAATGGTACAGAAGCTGGATAAGGATGATTATCTTGTTTATGAAAAATACCGCGGACTGGTCCTCACCCCAAAAGGCAAGAAAATTGGAAAACGGCTTGTCGACCGCCATCATTTGCTTGAACAGTTTTTAAGGATCATCGGGGTCGACGAAGAAAATATTTATAGAGATGTAGAAGGGATTGAACATCACCTGAGCTGGAATTCCATTGACCGGATCGGAGACCTTGTCCAGTACTTTGAGGAAGATCCGGGCCGGGTGGACGACCTGAACCGGCTGCAGGCACAAAACGAGGATTGAATTTTCCGGCCAGCCTGCCCATGAAATGGGGCTGATTCCTTTTATGCGTCGGCTGTTGCCGGATGATGGGGCATAGGTGCCTGGAAGCCCGTCTGCCGGCACGCATCAGGATGTTAGTGTCCTCCCTGCATGATGCAAGCAGGGCTTTTCCCCGCCAGCCGGAAGACAAAATCCGCATGTCAACCTTCATGTAGAAAATCAGGGATAAAGCCAAACGATTTCCCGGTGCGGGCGAAAAATGCTTTTTTCAGGTGCATTGGGCTGCAGGGGTATGTAGAATAGAAGATGGAAGCAGATTTTTGATGAAGCGGAGGATTTGACATTGCCAAGCCATTCGATTGGAAAGACTGATATTGATATCGCGCAGCATGCTTCGCTGAAGCCGGTCAAGGAAATTGCGGAAACCGTACAGCTTGCAGAAGAAGACCTGGAATATTACGGGAAATACAAGGCGAAAATTACATATGAAAAAATCAAGCAGCTCCAAACCAAAAAAGACGGAAAATTATTTCTTGTCACTTCCATCAATCCAACGCCGGCGGGGGAAGGCAAGTCAACCGTCACCATCGGGCTCGGCGATGCATTAAAACAGCTGGGCCATAAAACCATGATTGCCTTAAGGGAGCCATCGCTCGGGCCGGTCATGGGGCTGAAAGGGGGCGCAACGGGCGGCGGTTATGCACAAGTCTTGCCGATGGAAGAGATCAATCTTCATTTCACAGGCGATTTTCATGCGATTACCGCTGCCAATAATGCCATTTCTGCTTTGCTGGACAACCATATCCACCAGGGAAATCCATTGCAGATTGACCCGCGCCGCATTGTCTGGAAGCGGGCGGTCGATTTAAATGACCGGGCGCTGCGCCATGTCGTCGTCGGCCTCGGCGGTCCCGGCCAGGGCGTGCCCCGTGAAGACGGATTTGACATTACGGTGGCTTCTGAACTGATGGCCGTTTTATGCCTGGCGGAAGATCTCGAAGATTTAAAAAGGCGGATTGCGAACATCGTTGTAGCCTACAATTACGAAAAGAAACCCGTAACCGTCGGTGACCTCGGGATCGAAGGCGCGATTGCCTTATTGCTGAAAGATGCCTTGAAACCGAATCTTGTCCAGACGATCGAACATACGCCGGCCCTTGTCCACGGCGGCCCGTTTGCCAATATTGCGCACGGCTGCAACAGCGTTATGGCGACCAAAACCGCTTTGAAACTGGCCGATTATGTCGTCACGGAAGCCGGCTTTGGTGCCGACCTCGGCGCTGAAAAATTTCTCGACATTAAAGCGCGGGCGGCCGGCCTGAAACCGGACGGCGTCGTGATTGTCGCCACCATCCGAGCCTTGAAAATGCACGGCGGGGTGCGCAAGGAAGATTTGGCGGCAGAAAATATTGCGGCTCTTGAAGCCGGGCTTTTAAACCTGCAAAAACATGTTGAAACGATCGCTTCATTCGGTTTGCCGTTTGTGGTTGCCATCAACCGGTTTATATCGGACAGCAATGCGGAAATCGCTGTCTTAGAACATTGGTGCAGTGAACGCGGCATTCCCGTGTCGCTTACGGAAGTGTGGGAAAAAGGGGGCGCAGGCGGCATGGATCTAGCGGCCAAACTGCTGGAAGCCGCCAAACAGCCGCATACATTCAGGCCGGTTTACCCGCTTGAATCAACCATTGAAGAAAAGATAGAGGCGATTGTGCGCCAGGTGTATGGCGGTCGCGGCGCCGAATTTTCCGCGAAAGCGCAAAAACAAATCCGCGAATTTGAACAGCTCGGATGGGGGCATCTCCCTGTTTGCATTGCAAAAACGCAGTATTCCTTATCCGATGACCCGCACAAAACGGGCCGCCCGCATGATTTTGCGATCCATGTCCGCGAACTCGTTCCGAAGCTTGGCGCCGGGTTTATTGTTGCCCTGACAGGAGACGTTCTGACCATGCCGGGCCTTCCGAAAGAACCGGCCGCTTACCGGATGGATGTTGATGCGGACGGCCGTGCATCCGGGCTCTTTTAAACGGGGGACAGGCGATGTTTGACCCGACTGCTTTTGAAAATATGAAGACTGTATTCGAAGGCGCTGCCTATGATCTTGATTTAAGAGGGGAAGCATCCATCACCGGAAGAAAAGACCTGGTCGACCTGGCGGAAATGTCCCGGGAATACCGCATTACGCTTCAGCTTCCGGAATGGCAGGAAGCAAGCGTGATGATCTGTCTTTCGGCTTCGCTCGGGCAGCTGGCGGCGGAAATACTGGATCCCGCGCCCGGCGCCAAAGCGGGTGCCAGTGCCGCCGTAACTTTTTCCTGGAAAAACAGTAGGCGGTCCGCTGATTATAAACAGATTATCCTTTCCGCATGGGGAAACGGCAACCGGCGCCGCATCGAGGAAAGGACTGTCCATTCATCACGCTCGGGTGTAACCGAAGAAGTTGCCATCGATTTTGCCCGGCTGATAACGGAAGATTTAATGGATGATTTGTTTGAGATGCCTGCAGATGCCGTGAAGACTTTGCGCCGGATGAGGTTCTAACAAAAGCTGTACGCCCCGCCGTGCAGCTTTTGGCTTTCCTTGTCCAAAAACATGATAAAATGGCAAAGAAGGGAACGCTTATGCGGGATTATCTTTGCAGGAGAACGCCGCTTCTTCAGTTTTGACGGCAATTTTTCAAAGAATGGATGTTGAATCATGAAAATATTTCAAGCCCAAGGGTTGACAAAATCTTACGGGGAAAAAGTGCTGTTTGACAATCTTTCTTTCCATATCGGCGAACAGGAACGGATCGGCCTTGTCGGCGTCAACGGCACCGGAAAATCGAGCCTGCTCAAAATCATCGCGGGGCTGGACGAAGCGGATAGCGGGGAACTGAGCGCGCCGAACGATTATACCATTGGTTATTTGCCGCAGGAGCCTGAACTGGATCCGGCCTTTACGGTTCTTGAACAGGTGTATAATAGCGGGTCCCCGGTTATGGCGCTTTTGCGTTCCTATGAAGAGGCGCTGCTTGAAGTCGGGAAGGATCCGGGAAATGCAGGCAAACAGGATCGATTGTTCCGGCTGCAAAAAGAAATGGATGCCGCCGGTGCATGGGAAGCCGGCGCCAATGCGCAGACGGTCCTTTCCAAACTCGGCATCCGCGATTTGAACAGAAAAATTTCGGGATTGTCAGGCGGGCAGAAAAAACGGGTCGCCCTTGCCCGGGTATTAATGGAAACACCCGATTTGTTGATTTTGGATGAACCGACCAACCATCTCGATTATCCGGCTGTCAAGTGGCTGGAAGAGTTTATTGCAAAATATCCCCGTTCTGTCCTGTTCGTGACGCATGACCGCTATTTTCTCGACCGGGCGGCAAACCGGATTTTCGAGCTGAGCGGCGGAAAACTGTACAGTTACATAGGGAATTACCAGGATTTTATGGAAGCAAAAGCGCGGCGGGAAGAAGCGCAACTGCAGCAGGAGGAAAAACGGAAAAATTTGTACAGGCGGGAACTTGCCTGGATGAAGCGCGGGGCAAAGGCGCGTTCGACAAAACAAAAAGCAAGGATCGGGCGTTTTGAAGAACTGGAATCCAGCCTCAGTAAAAGCCCCCGGCAGCAGGAAGCCGATATCGCTTTGTCCGGAAGCCGCCTTGGCAAACAGGTTTTTGAACTGCAGCATGCGAATAAGGCGTTCGGACCGGAGACGATTTTAAAGGATTTCAATTTGCTCGTAAAGCCGGGTGACCGGATCGGCATCGTCGGGAAAAACGGAAGCGGAAAATCCACTTTGATGAACATTCTCGCAGGCAGGATTCCGCTTGATTCCGGGGAACGCCTCACCGGGCAGACCGTCAAGATCGCGTATTACCGCCAGGAAACACCAGGCATGGATGAAAATAAGCGGATGATCGAATATATACGGGAAGCGGGGGAGACGGTGACAACAAAAGACGGGGAAACGATTTCCGCCGCGCAAATGCTGGAAAGATTTCTTTTTGGCATGCACACGCACGGCACCCCGGTCAGGAAACTGTCGGGCGGCGAAAAGCGCAGGCTGTATTTGCTCAGGCTCCTGATGTCGCGGCCGAATGTCCTGCTTTTGGACGAACCGACGAATGATCTCGATACGGAGACGCTTACCGTGCTTGAAGATTATATTGGTGAGTTTCCGGGCGTCGTCATCTCGGTCTCACACGACCGCTATTTTCTTGATAAAACTGCGGAGCAGCTGCTCATTTTTGAAGGCGGCGGCAAAATCAGCCGCTTTTTCGGCCGTTACAGCGACTACCTCGAAATCGCGCATGAAACGCCGGCACAGGAGGAAAAAATGGATGTGCCGAAGCCTAAACGGGAACCGAAACGGAAAAAATTGTCTTACCACGAGCAGCGGGAATGGGAAGAAATAGACGAAAAGATTGAAGCGTGCGAGCAAGCCATTGCCGCACTGAACGAACAATTGGAACAAGCCGGCTCCGATTTTGTCAGGGCCCAGGACATTTCAAAAGCGCTCGAGGAAGAAAACGGGCGGCTGGAAGGCCTCATTGAACGCTGGAGCTATCTTTCCGAGCTGCAGGAAGGAAAAGACAAGTAAACATTTTTGGGGAAGGAGTCCCGTTTTGCCCGGAAGTGTAGCATGTCTCGCCGCTTTCCGGGCTACGGGAAGGAATGGGCGGCAGCCGGAAGTTTTTTGAAAGGAAAAAGGATGCGCCGGCGAACGCACGAAAGATGTTTCTGATTTTCAAGGTACGCTTGATATTTATGAAAAGAATCAACTCATTCGTGTATCCACTGTGATTATGTTAAAATGCAAGTAGACTTGATGGGAAAGGCGGTGTGGAGATGAAAATTAAAGCGATTGAACCAACGCCGAGCCCGAATACGATGAAAGTCGTATTGACGGAAGCACTGCCGGACGGCGCCCGCAGCAATTATAAGAAAGGGCAGGAAGAAGGCGTGCCGCCGCTGATCCGCCGTATCCTCGATATCGAAGGCGTGAAAGGCGTATACCATGTTGCGGACTTTCTCGCGGTGGAGCGGCATGGCAAAACGGACTGGCAGGACATTCTGCCGAAAGTGCGTGAGGTGTTCGGGGAAGCGGAAGCAGAAACCGGAAACAGCCCCCGTGCCAATGAGCATTTCGGGGAGGTCCAGGTGTTTGTCCAGATGTTTAAAGGCATTCCGCTCCAGGTCAAACTGGCGGACGGGGAACAGGAAAAACGTTTTGGGCTGCCGGCTTATTTTGCCGAGGCGCTTGCCGCTGCGCAATTGGAAGGCGACAATTATGTTTTCTTGCGAAAATGGAAAGACTTCGGCGTGCGGTACGGGGAGATGCAAGAAATCGGTGCGGAAGTCACAGAAGAAATCATTGCCGCTTATCCGAAAGAAAGGCTAAACCGGCTTGTCAATGAAGCGCAGCATCCGGAGCAGGTTCAAGCCGCCAAAAAAAGGCTGAAATTAACGCCCGGCATGCTGGAAACGGATGACTGGCGCAAAAGGTACCGGCTCCTTGAACAAATGGAAGACCCTGATCTTTCCGACCTGCCTGTCCTGGAGAAAGCCCTGGAAGATGAAAAACCATCGATCAGGCGGCTTGCCGTTGTTTATTTGGGTATGGTGAAAGACAAGCGGGTGCTGCCGCTATTATACCGCGGCCTGCACGATCCGAATGCAAGCGTGCGGCGGACGGCAGGCGACTGCCTTAGCGACCTCGGGTTCAAAGAGGCATGCGGGGAAATGGCAAAAGCGCTTAAAGATAAAAGCAAAATTGTCAGGTGGCGCGCCGCCATGTTTTTATACGAAGCGGGCGACGAGGCTTCTCTCCCGGCCTTAAGGGAAGCGGAAAACGACCCTGAATTTGAAGTCAGGCTCCAGGTCAGAATGGCGATTGAGCGGATTACAAAGGGTGAAGAAGCAAAAGGCTCGGTCTGGAAGCAGATGACAGAAGCAAGGCAAATCCAGCCATAATTAAAGGAGGGCATCAACATGTCAATGGCATATGAAGAATACATGCGGGCGCTTATTACCCCGATGAGGGAAGAATTGACGGCAAACGGGTTTACGGAACTGCGCACACCGGAAGAAGTCGAGGCCTATATGGAAAAAGCGGAAGGCACCACGCTGGTTGTCGTGAATTCGGTTTGCGGCTGCGCAGCCGGGCTTGCGCGTCCGGCAATTGTCGAAGCGATCCGGACGGCTGAAAAGAAGCCAGACCATCTTGTCACGGTATTTGCCGGTCAGGACAAAGAAGCAACGACAAAAATGCGTGAATATTTTACCGGCATCGAACCATCCTCCCCTTCCGTAGCGCTTCTTCAAGGAAAAGAAGTAGCCCATTTTATCCCGAGGAGCGATATCGAAGGGCATGAAGTCGAAGAAATCATCGAAAATCTGCATGCCGCTTTTGACCAATACTGCGCGTAAAATAGCGGCCCCGTTTGCATCATTTCGGGTGCAAAATGGGGCCTGTTTTTTCTGTGTAAATATTATATAATAAATACATATTCGAACTGTCGGGATATGGAGGGGATCGCGTGAAAAACTGGCTGAAAAAATCAATGGTCATCCTTGTTTCTGTTTTAACATTCGGCCTTGTCCCCCCTTCCCATGCAATCTGGAATCATCTCTATAAAACTGGCAATGAAACGGCGGAAACGACTGCTGCTTATTCCAACCGGACGGCTGCCACAAGCCGCAAAATGGACCGTGCCGCGCTTGCCCGGTCGTTCGTTGAAGATGCAGAAAAACGGGCTTATCTGAAATTTGGGGAAAGGATCAGGCCTGTTATTGAAGACGAGTTCCGTGCTGCCGTTTTGCCAAATATTCAAACCGCCATCGCGGAAACGCTGCAGGAATACCCGCAGGACAAACTGCCGCTGCTCGCTGTTTCAGACCAGCCGAGTGCGGGAACCGGTGAAAAAATGTTTCATATATACAATACGGAAACAAATAAAGACATTATCCGTTTCCATGTCCGGCGCGACCATCCGCCCGGCGACGGCTACTATTTTAATTTCCATTACCATGTGGCCTTTGACCATTTCCAAACGCACCGCCATCTTGGCACCATTTACTGGGGCAAAAACATGCCGCCGCAATGGATGAAAGGGTAAAGGCGGGATGAATGCCTGCCGCGGCAGCAGCTGGAAACAAACAACGCCTTAACGGATAAAAGGCTAAAGCAGGGTGGAGACGGGCAACCCCAACATCCACGCGGACATTCCATGCACTTTTTGCAAACGCAGTGAATGCAGCACCAGCAGAAGGATATAAAATGAGCGAAATATGGCTGCTCTGTTGCCGGCTGCAACAGGGAATAATCATGCAGATGGATGGCTTTGCCCCATTTTAAATACTGGAGTTCATTTTGTACAGCACAATTTTCCAGGGTAGAAACCCGGATATTTGAATGACAAAGGATGGAATCATGATGAAACAATATTTGGATCTTTGCCGCGAAGTGCTTGAAAACGGCGTCAAAAAAGATGATCGGACCGGTACCGGAACGATCAGCGTTTTCGGCCATCAAATGCGGTTTCATTTGCAGGACGGTTTCCCGCTTCTGACAACAAAGAAACTGCATTTGAAATCGATTATTTATGAACTGCTCTGGATGCTGAAAGGAGATACGAATGTAAAGTACCTCCAGGAAAACGGCGTCCGCATTTGGAATGAGTGGGCAGATGAAAACGGCGACCTCGGCCCGGTTTACGGGCAACAATGGCGTTCATGGCAAACCCGGGACGGGCGGACAATTGACCAGATCACCCAGGTCATTGAACAAATTAAAACCAATCCGGATTCCAGGCGCCTGATCGTTAACGCTTGGAATGTCGGGGAGATTGACAGGATGGCCCTGCCGCCGTGCCATTGCTTTTTCCAGTTCTATGTGGCAAACGGCAAGCTGTCATGCCAGCTGTACCAGCGTTCGGCCGATATTTTCCTCGGCGTACCGTTTAACATTGCTTCTTACGCGCTGCTTACGATGATGGTTGCGCAAGTCACGGGTCTGGAACCAGGGGATTTTGTCCATACGCTTGGCGATGCCCATATTTACTTGAACCATATCGAACAAGTGAAGCTGCAGCTGGAACGGGAGCCCCGCAAGCTGCCGAAAATGGTTTTGAATCCTGAAGTAAAAGACATTTTCTCCTTCCGGTACGAAGATTTTACATTAAAAGATTACAATCCGTATCCGCATATTCCGGGGAAGGTGAGTGTATGATCTCCTTCTTATGGGCGGAAGATGAAAAAGGCGTGATCGGAAAGAACAACGCGCTTCCGTGGCATCTTCCCGAAGACCTGAAGTATTTTAAAAATGTAACAATGGGCCATCCGGTCGTCATGGGGAGGCGGACGTTTGAATCGATCGGAAAGCCGCTTCCCGGCAGAACGAATATTGTGATGACGAGAGACCCGGATTTTCAGGCGGAAGACTGCGTCGTTGTCGCCGGCAAAACAGAATTGTTAAAATGGGCGGATGCACATGGCGGCGAGATTTTTGTCACCGGCGGCGCGGAGATTTTTGCCCTGCTGCTCGAAGAAGCGGAAAAATTGTACCGGACGAAAATACATGCTGACATGGAAGGCGATACTTATTTTCCGCCCGTTGACTGGGAGGAGTGGGAAATGGCTTCCAGCACGAAGGGGATAAAAAACGAAAAAAATCCTTATGACTACGAATTTCAAGTGTTTGTACGGAAAAGGTAAAAAACCATGGAAACATTCCCATGGTTTTTCGCTGTGCCATCAGACATAAAATAAAATAGTGAAGTACATAAACGCGCTGCCGGCAATGACAAAAATATGCCAGATCGCATGGGAATAAGGAAGGTTTTTCCATGTGTAGAACACGGCGCCTACCGAGTAGCAGATTCCGCCTGAAAAAAGGAGCCAGAATCCCGGAGCCGAAAGCCCTTTATACAAAGGCTCAATCGCAATAAGGATCAGCCAGCCCATGATTAAGTACAGCATCGTGGACAATAATTTAAAGCGGTGAATGAGAAAACATTTTCCGGCAATGCCAATGGCAGACACTCCCCACACGACCGAAAACAGCACCCATCCCAAAGTGCCATGCAGCGTAATCAGCACAATCGGCGTGTAGGTCCCTGCAATTAAGATGTAAATGGCAGAATGGTCCAGAATGGCGAGAAATGTTTTCACTTTCGTCCAGTAAAAGCTGTGCAGCAGTGTGGAAAACAAATACAAAAGCAGCATGGAAACCCCGAAAACAAGAAAACTTCCTAGATAGAGCGGGTTATTCTTTTCTGCGG
>Ga0207807_1000067_pt1 | contig 31560 bp, 26 predicted proteins | sample HigsolmetaGSP15D_FD_184843 | JGI IMG/M metagenome (GOLD analysis project Ga0207807, IMG submission 184843) | High solid enriched microbial communities from the Joint BioEnergy Institute, USA - SP1-5-D (SPAdes) | ecosystem: Engineered > Bioreactor > SSF (Solid state fermentation) > Aerobic >... | reverse complement strand
CGTGGTCATAGCCGAGTTTGACTTCCTTGTCGACAATATACCGTTCAATGGTGCGGCGGATCGTTGCGCCTTTTGGCAGCCAGAGCGGCAGGCCTTGTCCGACTTTTTGCGAGTTCGTGAAAAGTTCGAGTTCTTTCCCAATTTTCCTGTGGTCGCGTTCTTTTGCTTCTTCCAGGAATTTCAAATGGGCCTCGAGATCCTCTTTCTTGAAGAAAGCCGTCCCGTATATGCGCTGCATCATTTTGTTGTTGCTGTCGCCGCGCCAGTATGCACCGGCAATGCTTAATAATTTGAATTCCTTGATTTTTCCGGTTGACGGCACATGGACGCCGCGGCACAGGTCAACAAATTCGCCCTGTTCATAAACCGTGACCGTTTCGTCCGGAATCGCATCAATCAGTTCAAGCTTGTATTCATCATTCGCAAATATGTTTCTGGCTTCGTCACGGGATACGACTTTGCGGACAATTTCAAGGTTTTCCGCAGCAATTTTTTTCATTTCCTTTTCAATTTTCGGCAAGTCTTCCGGCGTGATCGACGCGTCAAGATCCATATCGTAATAAAATCCGTTTTCAATTGCAGGGCCGACGCCAAACTTGACATTGCCATACAGGCGGCGGACAGCCTGTGCCATTAAATGTGCCGTGCTGTGGCGCAGAATGCCAAGCGCATCTTCATGCTCAGGGGTGACGATTTCAATTGCGCCGTCTTCTTCAATCGGTGTGCGCAAATCGAGCAGTTTGCCGTTCAGTTTGCCGGCGAGCGCCTTTTTTCGGAGGCCCGGGCTGATCGATTGGGCAATCTCTTCCGTTGTTGTCCCAAATGGAAATTCCTTTAAAGCGCCATCTGGAAATGTGATTTTTACGATCTCTGCCATATGTCCCACTCCTTTAAAAATGATGTCAACGCGGGTGGCCGCAAGAACAAAGCAAAAAAATAAAACCCGCCCCCGGCAAGGGACGAGTTTTGTACACGCGGTTCCACCCTTATTTCCGCACGTCTCTACGTACGGCTTGAGTTTGATAACGGAAATATCCGCCAGCCGCTACTTATTTTGTTCACGGCTGAAGTTCGGAGGCGGTAAGCATCCTGCCCGTGCCGGAAAGCTTGCAGCCTGGGGCTTTCCTCTCTGAAAGGCGGTAACAGAATCCTGTTGTCCTCGTCATCACATTGAATTTTTCATTTCCAATTGATTATGTAAGTAATTATAGAAGTTTGCAATGAAAAAATCAAGGGATGGCGATGGATTTTGTTGCCGTGCTGCGTTGCCCCGCTTCAAGGCCCCCTTTTTATCATTCGCTGGCGGCGAGCTGATCGTGCATAAAGTGCATCCGGCTTTTCACGGCCACCCGTTCTTCAAAAATATTGCATATCGTACGGATCAAAGCATGGTCCGGGGTATCCGTATAAATTTCAATGCGGGCAGGCGCAATCGATAAAAGCGGTGCAATCGTGACAGAGTCAATATAGACAGGGTGGTTGGACAGAAGCCTGCGGTCAATCAGCCCGTCCAGTTCTTCCCTCGTCATTTCCCGGAATTGGCCGTTGTAAAATTTCACCTGTTCCCCGAGGCAGAGCTTTATTTTTTCTCTTTTTGGTTCTTTTTGCTTCAAGTAATCCCTCAAGCTTTGCACAAAAATCTGGTATTCCTGTTCCATTTTGTATTCGTCAATCGCAATACCGATGTATCGGTCAAGGCAGTCAAAATAGCCTTTTAAGCGGAACGTCAGCACAGAAGCGAGCGGCAATGTGCGCGATTCGCCAACCAGCGGTGCGACCGCCCCTTCGATGGCGGCACGTTCTTCAATCCCGCCCGCCAGATCCGTCAGCTCCGGCCGCTCTCCTTTCAGCATGCCGGCCACGATTTCGAGTATCCGGTTTTGCTCTTCTTCCGCCCGAAAAAAATAGGCTTGTTGCAATTGATTGCAAATCCACTCGTTTCTTTTTTTCTTCATGATAAAATCTGCAACGGCCGCCTGCAGTTCCTGTTTACTGCCGGCCGCTTCCACCACATAATGTATTTTCCCATGCAGCACTGCTTCCCGGATTTTCACAGCGCGCCCTTTTTCCTTTGCAAAATATGCTTTTATCCATAATGCATCATCCTTGTCCCTGATCAGGAATTCCAATCCAAGCCCCCCCTGTACGGTAAAACATGCTCGTTTGCTTTACCTTATGTATATGAAGGGGCACCGGCAAATAGAAGGCGGCAAAGCGTTACGAAATGAAAAAGGCGGGCCCCCTTCATATAAGGGTCAGGCCCGCTGGTTCGGCCCCTCCATCCGGACAGGGGCGCTTAAATATTTAATGCGCTCAAGGATGCGCGCGGCTTTCAATTCTTCCTTTTCCCCGCGCTGGGTATAAGTGAAATGGTATTCTAAATCCTCATAGCTGAAATTGGATGTAAAAAAAGTGGGAAGGTCTTCCTGCATCCTGTATTGGAGAATCGGGCCGAGCACTTCATCCCGCGTCCAGCTCGAGTTCGTTTCCGCGCCGATATCATCCAGCATCAACACGGGCACTTGTTTCACCATATCCAGCTTTTCCCCGGTGGAGTGGTCGCCGATGGAATCCTTCATTTCGCGGAAAAACTCGGGCACATACACGATTAAAGAAGAGACCTGTTTCCGGTCCGCCAGCTCGTTCGCAATCGCACCAAGCAAATACGATTTCCCGACGCCGAAATTGCCGAATAAATATAACCCCTTCATTTTTTTGCCCGGCTCGTATTCACGGACAAAGCGATGCGCAAAATCGTATGCATCCAGGCGCCCCGTTTGTTCAAGGAAAAAATCGCCAAAGGATGCCGCCAGTATTTTTTTCGGCATGTGCATGCTTTGGATCAGCCTGCGCGTTTTATTGCGCTCATCCTCCAATATTTTCTTCTGGCACCTTTTATAGTGGATCTCAATATTGCCATGTTCAATCACGAGTTCCGGCACATACCCTTTCATCATATTCACGCATTCGCCAAGGCTTTTGCACCGGCTGCAATTTTTTTCCTGTGAAATGAATTCGTACAGTTTCATCCAGCTTTTTTCAATCATCGATCTTGTGACTTCGCCGCGGTGTGCATCCAAAAAAGCGCGGACGTCGGGATGCGTGATGATTTCCTGCTTCATTTCTTCATAACGCTTGCGGAAACCGGGATTGGATGAAAGCCTTTTGAGCGTCTCGTTTATGTTTTCCACCGCCTTCACCCTTTCTTGTATTGTTCACGTATTTTTTCAAGCCTTTTCCTTTTCTCTTCCAATGACTCCCCATCGGCTTGGACTGCGGCCGCAGCGGTTTTTTGGTCTTCTTTTTTAAACCAGTCCGGCAGCTTCTCAACACGGACCGGCTTTCTCCGTCCGGTGCCGTTTTTCTCTTTATTGTTCAGCCATTGTTTGTACTGGCGGTCTTCTTTTTTGGCAAACGCCATCGCTTCCTTAGCGGTTTTCAGTTTTTTGCGCGCCCAGTGGGAGGCCACTTTTTCCAAATAATTTTTCGACAGTTTCATATCGGTTTTAAATAAAACATATTGGATCAATACATTTACAACCCCGAGGGGAAGCTGCTGGGCAAACATGACTTCTTCAATGGCGGCAAGATCTGCTTTCGCCGGTTCGCTGCCGCCTGAAAAATCGATCAGCATTTGTCTCGGGGAAGTCGTTTCCAGGTAGCGGAGGAATTTCTCCTCATCGTTTTCCGGCTCTTTTTGTTCTTTCGCATCCGTTTCTGGCTGGAAGCGGTCAACAAGGCGCGGCAGTTCATCATGATGCTCAATCTGGAACCAGCTGCGCGCGATTTTCCGCAAATCCTCCACCCGGATTTCCAAGTCCGCCGTCAATGCCTGGAGTAAAATTTTCTTCATGTCCAGTTCATTTAAACCGTATAAAAATGAAAGCTTGACAATCGCTTCCCTTACTTCCGGCGTGATGGCGCGCAGCGGAATCAGGTCGTCACGCAAGTTTGCATATAAAAGGTCAAAATTGAAATGGGTGTTTTCGATTTTAATGACCGGGGCGGCGTTTTTTTCGATATAGCGGCGGTTTTCCTCCAGCCGGCTGAGTTGCTGTGCTTCTGCGTCATTCAGCACTTCGGGGCCGATTTTTGCGGCATACACATCCTGGAATGAGCGGGTGATGTCCCGGTACTCGCCCGGTTCTACGGCACGGTCGGAAAAGAAGTTTTTCAACCGCAGGAAATGTGTCCTGCCGAGCTGCCGGTACAGGAAAACATTTAACAAACCGTCGTTAAAAAACTGTTCCGGGGACAGGGGCGGCTGCAGTTCGTATATAAACATGCGGATGTCGTCCGTTTGTTTCATATATGTTTTCAAAAGCCCGATGCCTTCAAGTTTCAGCCGGGCTTCGTAAATTTCGGACAGATTCATGGACAAAAAGCTCATCAGGTGGTAATGGTTCCAGTCTTCAGACCAGAGCCGGCCGACTTCCACTTCATTCCACAGTGTCATATACAGGCTGTAACATTGCGGCCCGATTAACGGCTGGTACAGGAGCGAAATGACCTTTTGATCATAATCCTGGAGCAGGCCGTTCGACGATGCGCGGTAACGGTCAGCCGGCTGTATTTCATTCCATATCTGTTTCATAAAAGGCACTCCGTTTAAGCATTCTTGTTGAGCAGTTCTTTCAGTTCATCGAGAAAAACATTCAAATCTTTAAACTGGCGGTAAACGGAAGCAAAGCGGACATAGGCCACTTCATCCACTTTTGACAGCCTGTCCATGACCATTTCCCCGATCAGGGTGGAACTGACTTCTGTATATCCTTGCCTGCGGATTTCTTTTTCGATCTCCATGGAGATTTTTTCAAGCTGGTCCAGCGACACAGGCCGTTTTTCACACGCTTTAATCAGCCCGCGCAAAATTTTCTCACGGTTAAATTCTTCGCGGTTGCCGTCCTTTTTCACGACAATGAGCGGGGTTTCTTCCACTTTTTCAAACGTGGTGAAGCGGTAAGAGCAGTCTTCGCATTCACGCCTTCTGCGGATGGAACGGCCTTCGTCGACCGGCCTTGAATCGATCACACGCGTATTGTTGCTATGGCAAGACGGACATTTCATATGAACCCCCCCGTTCTGATACATTCTTATTACCATCATATATAAAAGAAGGCGAATAGACAACAGATTGCCATTAGAAAAACGGGATGAAAAATCACCCCGCACGTTTTTGGAAAGCTTCTGTACCTGTTGCGGCACCGAATGCCGGCCTCGGGCTTCCTTCCGCCGCCATAAAGGATCCCTGACGTTTTATGAACCGCCATTTTTTACTTCCGGCCGTAGTGGATCCACAGCCTGTTTTCCTTTTCTTCCATTTTAATTCCCCGAAAGCCGGCGGCAAGTTTTTCTTTTTGCGCGCTGAAGTCATTCATCGGGATCGGGGTGACTTCCCGGCAGGCAGGCGGAACCGGTTCGTACAGGTCTTTCACGAATACATAGCGCGTAAGGCCGCCGTATTTTTCGGTCAGGGCCGCAATTTGCATGCCCTGTGCAAATTTATCTTTCAAGCTGGGCATGTTAAAGGGCGCGACCGTACAGCAAATATAGCGGAAGGAATGGCCTTCCTTCCCGAGTTCTTCCATAATCACGCCGGCGAGTATTTTTTGCAGACGGTTGCCGCGATACGCCGGCAGCACAACGGAAATTTCCTGATAGATGACTTTTGCCAATTCACTGCCGGATAATCCGATATCAATCCCGAGGTGCTCCTCATCAACAGGCGGAACAAGCAGCGCCCGGAAAGCGATTAAATCATTCATCTATTGGCCAACAGCGTTTAGGCTCCCTGTTCCAGCCGTTTTCAACAATTACCCGATAAAGGAAACGGAGCAGGCTGGTTCTGCTCCGTTCGTGTCAGGCAATATTAATTTTTCCGGTCTCTTCCATTTTTTCTGCGACGAGCTGTGCCAGTTGTACGACGCGGCAAGAATAGCCCCATTCATTATCGTACCAGGCCAGTACCTTGACTTTGCGCCCTTCCATGACCATCGTGGACAAGCCGTCGACAATGGCCGAATACGGATTTGTCGTATAATCGGAAGAAACGAGCGGCACTTCTGTATAGTCCAAAATGCCTTTCAGCGAACCTTTCGCCGCCGCCTTAAATGCATCGTTCACTTCGTCTGCCGTCACTTCTTTTTTCAAATCGACGACAAGGTCCACCAGTGATACATCCGGGGTCGGAACGCGCAGTGCCATGCCGTGCAGTTTCCCTTTCAGTTGCGGGAGGACAAGGCCTAACGCTTTTGCCGCCCCGGTTGTCGTCGGAATGATCGATTCGGCACAGGCCCGGGCACGCCTTAAATCTTTATGCGGATTGTCGGTATTGTTCTGGTCATTCGTATAAGAATGGACCGTTGTCATCAGGCCGTTTACAATCCCGAATTGTTCATCAAGCACTTTCGCGACCGGCGCCAGGCAGTTTGTGGTGCAGGAAGCGTTCGAGATAATATGATGCCGTTCGATATCTAAAACGTTTTCATTTACCCCTAAAACAATGGTGGCATCCTCATTCTTTCCGGGTGCTGTCAGCAGCACTTTTTTCGCGCCTGCCTGGAGATGGAGCGCGGCTTTTTCCCTCGCATTGAATTTTCCTGTTGCTTCAATCACCACATCGATATCCATTTTTTTCCATGGCAGCCGGGCCGGATCACGCTCCGCCAAAAGCCGGATGCGTTTGCCGTTTACAATGAGTGCTTCCTCTCCCTCTTCCGCTTCCACTTCCCCCGGAAATACGCCGTGGATGGTGTCATATTTAATCAAATGTGCCAGTGTTTCCGCCGGATAGCAGGCATTCACCGCCACAATATTTAAAGTGTCATCCATCATGGCTTTTCTGAAAACCATCCTGCCGATGCGGCCGAGGCCATTAATCGCAATTTTTGTTTCCACAGTGCAGACAACTCCTTCGAATAATAAATGACATACTTTTAATCCATTATTCATCAATTAGTATATCATATTTTAAAAGTTATGTAGCGTTATTTCCCTATTTTTGTATAAAAAAAACCATGATGTACCCCATCATGGAACGAGCTGCCAATCTGACACGATTTTTTCAAGCTGCTGCTTTGTTTCCTCCGGGCTGCCATTGTTGTCGATCACCGCATCCGCCAATGCCTTTTTTTCGCTCAGCGGCATCTGCGCCCGGATCCGCATCTGCGCTTCTTTTTCTGAAAGGCCGTTGCGGGCCATTAATCTCTTTAATTGCGTTTCTTCATCCACGTAAACGAGGATGGTGCGTTCAACCATATAGGTGAGCCGGCTTTCAAACAGGAGCGGGATATCCAGAAAGACGGTTTTTTCCCCATTTTCAATTGCCCGGTCCTTTTCCCGCGTCATCCAGGCGCGGACTGCAGGGTGGACAATACTGTTCAGTTTCATCCGGAGTGCTTCATCCGCAAAAATGAGTGCCCCGAGTTTTTTACGGTCAATCGTGAGATCTTCCAGCAAAATCCCTTCGCCGAACGCTTCAATGATTTGTTCATATGCCGGTTCGCCGGGTTCGACAACTTTTCTTGCGGCAATATCCGCATCGACAATCGTAAACCCTTTTGCTTTCAGCATATTGGACACCGTGCTTTTGCCGCTTGCAATCCCGCCTGTTAAGCCGATAATCTTTGCCATATTCCCACCTACCTTGTTAAAACTTGCATATACCGATCAAAATGAGGAGAACACCTGGTATAAAGGAAATTTTCCGGATCCATTGCAGCCGGGAAAACAGCATGCCGAGCCGGATGCCGGAAGAGACAAGCAAAAAGCTCATGCCGGCAACAAGGAAACTGAGCAGAAACGGGGAATAGCCCATGATGCCCGCACCGATCCCGGCGCCAAATGCATCGAGCGAGAGCGCAATCCCGAGCATGACCGCTTCGATTCCGGTAATGGCCCCGGAACGGTCAAAATCCGCGCTCGTCGGTTTTTTCAAAATATGGATGACGACGCCCAAAAAGCGGATTTCAAAGTTGAGCACGACTTTTTCCCCGGGTTCTTCTTCTTTTTCGTCGTTTGACCGGAAAAACTGGATCATCACCCATCCCCCGATCAAAATTAAAATCACGCCGCCAATCCGGTTTGCCGTTTCCGGGCGAATCCAGTGGAGCAGGCTCTTCCCGAACAGCACGGAAAGAAATAAAGAGGCCCCCGAACAAACGGCGATGATGAGAAGGGACTTAAGCGGAATCTTCATCTTCCGCAGCCCGTATGTAAAACCGGTGCTGAAATTATCCATGCTGACCGCCAATGCCAATAGCAAAATCGAAAGCCGGAAACCCACGGCCATCGCCCCTTCCGTTTTGCATCGCTGCTATCAGTGTATGGAGGGGGCCTGACCAATGTTCATCCCGTTATCTGCGTTTCTTTTGGCAGTTCGGGCAGTAATGGGTGCCGCGGCCTGCTGTAACCATCTTTTCAATCGGGGTGCCGCATTTCCGGCACGGCTCCCCTTTCCGGCCGTAAACATACAGTTCGAGCTGGAACATGCCCATCTGCCCTTGTGAATTTACATAGGAACGGACCGTGCTGCCGCCTTTTTCAACGGCTTCCTGCAGCGTTTGGATGATCTCGCTGTGTAAAAGATGTACGTCTTTTTTTGTCAGCGACTTTGCTTTCCGCTCCGGAAAGATGCGGGCGCGGAACAAGGCTTCGTCCACATAAATATTCCCGAGCCCGGAAATGACCGTCTGATCGAGCAAACAGGATTTGACATTGCGTTCCGTTTTCTTTAATTTGCCGTATAAATATTTTTCCGTAAACGCATCGGATAACGGCTCAGGGCCGAGTTTCGAAAGCGGGAGCGAGGACAGTTCCTCCCCCTTTAAAAACAGATGCATCGTCCCGAATTTGCGGACATCTTTGTATCTTAGTTCCTTCCCGGATTGAAAATGAAAAATCATATGCGTATGCTTTTCAACCGGCTCATTTTGGCCATAAACCCGGTACCGCCCTTCCATGCGCAAATGGGAGACAAGTGCATAATGGTCCGTGTAAAAAATGAGAAATTTGCCGCGCCGCCCGAGCGAACGGATCGTTTCACCGGCCAGGGCATCGGCAAACGCCTCTGTGTTAAGCGGCTTTTTGACCATTTTCGGCAAAAGCACCGTTACGCTTTCAATCGTTTCGCCGGCAACGAGCTGTGCCAGCGTTCTTCGTATCGTTTCCACTTCCGGTAATTCCGGCATTGCTTTTTCCTCTTTTCTTTCTTTGTTGCCTGCAGCTATTTTGCATCAAACCAGGTCGGCCCGTATGCAGAATCCACTTTCAGGGGAGCAGCGAGATCTACGGCATGCTCCATCACTTCCGGCACAATTTCTTTCAGCACTTCAATTTCTTCTTCCGGCGCTTCGAAAATCAGCTCGTCATGGACCTGCAGCAATAGCCGCGCCCGCAGCTTTTCTTTTTTCAGCCTTTTTGCCATATCGATCATCGCTTTTTTAATAATATCAGCTGCGCTTCCCTGGATCGGGGTATTCATGGCCGTCCTTTCAGCAAAACTGCGCAAGTTGAAATTCCGGCTTGTAATTTCCGGCAAGTAACGCCGCCGCTTTAAAAGGGTGGAGACATAGCCTTTTTGCTTGGCTTCCCTGACAATTTCATCCATATATTCCTTAACGCGCGGGTAGGACGCAAAATACCGTTTGATAAATTCGCCGGCTTCCTTGCGGGAAATGCCGAGATTTTGCGAAAGCCCGTAGTCGCTGATGCCATATACGATCCCGAAGTTGACCGCTTTTGCCTGGCGCCGCATCTCAGACGTTACTTCTTCCGCTTTCACATGAAAAACTTCCATCGCCGTTTTTGTGTGGATATCCATGCCTTCGCGGAACGCTTCAATCAGCTTTTCATCGCCGGAAATATGGGCGAGCACCCGCAACTCTACCTGCGAGTAATCCGACGAAAAAATGAGCCAGCCTTCTTCCGACGGGACAAACGCCTGGCGGATTTTCCGGCCTTCTTCCATTCGGATCGGGATATTTTGCAAATTCGGATCCGTCGAGCTGAGGCGGCCGGTTTGCGTCAAAGCCTGGTTAAAACGCGTATGGACTTTGCCATCCCGGTGGACCACTTTTAAAAGCCCCTCAATATAGGTGGACTGCAATTTCCCAAGCTGCCGGTAATGAAGGATTTCCCTGACGATTTCGTGGGCAGGTTCCAATTTTTCCAGCACATCGGCAGACGTGGAATATCCCGTTTTTGTTTTTTTAATGACCGGCAGCCCCATTTTTTCAAAAAGAATGGCGCCAAGCTGCTTCGGCGAATTAATATTGAATTCAGTGCCGGCCATACTGTAAATCCGCTGCTCAATCTCATGGAGCCGGAGTTTAAATTCTTCACCCATTTCTTTTAAACGGTCCGTATCGACTTTCACGCCGATGTATTCCATATCCGCCAGAATAAGGGACAGTGGGAGCTCGAGTTGTTCAAACAGTTCAAGCTGGCCGTTGTCTTTGAGCGCTTTTGTGCAAGGTTCGCAAAGGGCATCAATCGCTTCCGCTTTCCGGGAAATATGCTCGGCATACCGTTTTTCCCCGGGCAGCTTCCGTTTCGCGCCTTTTCCGTAGACGGCCTCATCGGTTTCCACATTCCCATAATCATGCGTTTTTGCCACCGAAGCAAAATCTTCGACCGTATCGGAAGGATTCAAAAGATAAGAAACGAGCAGCAGGTCAAAGCCGGTCCCGCGCAGTTCCATGCCGTACCGCCTCAAAGCGACAATCGAACGTTTTGCATCATAGACGTGCTTGATTTTGCTTTCATCTTCCACCCATTTTTTGAACGTTTCGGAAGCAAGTGCGTCTTCCGCCCGGAGGAAGAAGAGCCCTTTTTCGTTTTTTAAACCGAACCCGATGATCTCGCCCGTATGGTAATTTTCATCGAGGATCTCCACATAAAAAGAAGAGACATCCGCAAACAAGTTGTCCGTAATGTCTTCGGCGATTGAAAAAGAAATGGCTTCCAGTGCCGGTTTTTCTTCCGTCCGGGCGCCCCCGCCCATTTTTTCAAGCATCGATTTAAAACCCAATTCCTGGTACAAATGCCGCAATTTTTCCGGGTCGGGGTGCCTGTATGCCGCCTGTTCAATGGAAATCGAAAGCGGAATGTCGCGGTGGATGGTGGCGAGTTCTTTGCTCATCAGCGCCTGTTCTTTGTGCGCCTCCAATTTTTCCTGCAGTTTTTTTCCAGATACTTCCCCGATATGGCTAAGCAGCTCTTCCACCGTCGGGAACTGTTTTAACAGCTTAATGGCTGTTTTTTCCCCGATCCCCGGCACGCCGGGAATGTTATCGGATGAATCACCCATCAGCCCTTTCATGTCGATGATCTGGTGCGGCTTTAACCCGTATTTTTCCTCGACATGCGCCGGCGTGTAGGCTTCCATATCGGTGATCCCTTTACGTGTAATCATGACCGTTGTTTTCGGCGAGACTAGTTGCGTCATATCTTTGTCGCCGGAAATGACTTTAACAGTAAACCCTTCTTCTTCCGCTTTTTTCGACAGGGTGCCGATAATGTCATCCGCTTCGTAATTTTCCAGTTCATACCGTTCAATCCCGTGGGCATCGAGCAGTTCCCGGATCAGCGGGAACTGCTCGGACAGTTCCGGCGGGGTTTTTTGGCGCGTTCCTTTGTATTCGCTGTATGTTTCGTGGCGGAAGGTCGTTTTGCCGGCATCAAACGCCACCAAAATATGCGTCGGCTTTTCTTCTTCCAATATTTTGGTAAGCATCATCGTAAAGCCGTACACCGCATTTGTATGTATGCCTTTGTCATTGTTTAAAAGCGGCAAAGCAAAAAACGCTCTGTAGGCAATGCTGTTTCCATCAATTAAAATCAATTTTTTCAAAACCAAAACCTCCCGGAAAAATGGAGAATATCCGTTCATATTCCTTTCCCCATTTTACCATGATTCGGCGCAAAGGAAAAATCGCGGCGCTTTTAAAAAAAGAAACGAAATATTGCCGCTCTGTTGCCGCCGGGAAAGGCGCGATCATCGCTTTTTCCGGCAGGTTTTAAAGGAGCAGGCACGAAAAAAAGCCCCAAACCCTTCGTGCGGATTTGGAGCAGAATTTTTCTGTTTATGCGAGTGCACCCATGACTTTCCGGACGGAAGCGGCGGATTTGTCAAGCGCTGCTTTTTCTTCCGGTGTCAAATCGAGTTCGATGATTTTTTCAAGACCGTTGCCGCCCAAAATGACCGGAATGCCGAGATAAATGCCGTTATAGCCGTATTCGCCTTCGAGATAAGCAACGGCGGGCAGGATGCGGCGCTGGTCTTTGGCAATGGCTTCTACCATTTCCGTTAATGCTGCTGCGGGCGCATAATAAGCACTGCCGTTACCAAGCAGGTTCACGATTTCCCCGCCGCCTTTTCTTGTCCGTTCCACAATTTTATCAAGGCGCTCTTTTGGAATCAATGTTTCAAGCGGAATGCCGCCTGCGTAAGCGTAACGAACGAGCGGCACCATTTCATCGCCATGGCCACCGAGCACAAAACCGGTAACGTCTTTGACGGAGACGTCCAGTTCCTCTGCGACGAAAGCGCGGAATCTTGCCGTGTCGAGCACACCCGACTGGCCGATTACGCGGTTTTTCGGAAAACCGGATGTTTGATAAACCGTGTAGGTCATCGCATCAACCGGGTTCGTCAGTACAATCAGCACGGCGTTTGGCGAGTATTTCACAATTTCCTTTGTCACGTTTTCCATGATCTTTTGGTTTGTCTGCACGAGGTCGTCCCGGCTCATCCCCGGTTTGCGCGCAACGCCCGCCGTGATGACGACAACATCGGAATCCTTTGTGTCTGCATAATCGGACGTGCCGGTGATCCTGGCATCAAACCCCTGTACCGGGGATGCTTCAAACATGTCCAAGGCTTTCCCCTTTACCGGATTTTCCAATTGCGGGATGTCAACGAGCACCACATCCCCCAGTTCTTTTTGGGCAATCAGAAATGCCGTTGTCGCCCCTGTAAAACCGCCGCCAATAACCGATATTTTTTTCCTTTTCAGCATGACGAGCCCCCTTTGTTAAGTGTCAGCCGGCTGTTAAAAAGCAGCCGGCCTGCCATAAATCATTTGTCCGTTATTCCGCCATGTTTTTGATCAGTTCATCGCCGAATTCAGAGCATTTGACTTCCCTCGCGCCATCCATCAGGCGGGCAAAGTCGTATGTGACAACTTTGGAAGCGATCGTTTTTTCCATCGAACCGGTAATCAATTTTGCCGCTTCATTCCAGCCCAGATGTTCGAGCATCAAAACACCCGACAAAATAACAGATGAAGGGTTCACTTTATCCAAGCCGGCATATTTCGGCGCCGTTCCGTGCGTCGCTTCGAAAATGGCATGGCCGGTTTCGTAGTTGATGTTCGCGCCAGGGGCAATCCCGATGCCGCCGACTTGTGCGGCGAGCGCATCCGAAATGTAGTCGCCGTTTAAGTTCATCGTTGCCACGACGTCAAATTCGCGCGGGCGGGTCAAAATTTGCTGCAGGAAAATATCGGCAATCGCATCTTTGATGATGATCTTGCCGTTTGCTTCTGCTTCCTTCTGCGCCTGGTTGGCAGCATCCGCGCCTTTTTCTTCTTTAATGCGGTCGTATTCGGACCAGGTAAAGACTTTATCGCCGAATTCCCTTTCCGCCAGTTCATAACCCCAGTTTTTAAACGCGCCTTCCGTAAATTTCATAATATTGCCTTTATGTACGAGCGTAACGGATTTGCGTCCTTCTTTGATCGCATAGTTAATCGCGGCGCGCACCAGCCGTTCCGTGCCTTCCTTCGATACCGGTTTGATGCCGATGCCGGAAGTTTCCGGGAAGCGGATCTTTTTTACGCCCATTTCATTTTGCAAAAACGAAATGACTTTTTTCACTTCCGGCGAACCTTCTTTATATTCAATGCCGGCATAAATGTCTTCCGTGTTTTCGCGGAAAATGACCATATCGGTATCCTGCGGGCGTTTGACCGGGGAAGGGACGCCATCAAAATAACGGACAGGGCGCAGGCAGACGAATAAGTCGAGTTCCTGGCGCAGCGCAACATTCAGCGAACGGATCCCGCCGCCGACCGGAGTGGTTAACGGCCCTTTAATGGCAATGAAATATTCGCGGATCGTGTCAAGCGTTTCCTGCGGCAGCCATTCCCCTGTTTTATTGAATGCTTTTTCCCCTGCATAGACTTCTTTCCAGACAATTTTCTTTTCGCCTTTATAGGCCTTTTCAACAGCCGCATCCAATACGCGCTGTGCAGCCGCCCAAATATCAGGGCCTGTGCCGTCCCCTTCGATAAATGGAATAATCGGGTGATTCGGTGTGTTTAATACGCCGTTTTCTACGGTGATCTTTTCTCCTTGTGCCATTTCAAAATCTCCTCCAGTCCCAATATCAGTTTATACTTGTGGTGTACACGGAATGAACCGGCCCCGTGCAAGGTCCTGAGCCGGTCCTTCCCCACCAGATGCACGCTTACCCATCCTCAAAAGTCTTCCAGGAACGGGCAGGCGTTTTAAGAAAATAACGGATACATTCAGCCGGGATGGTTCCCCGCCCAGGTCCCGTTACCGGTCTTCAAGCGGAACGTACTGGCGCATGCCCGGGCCGATATATTCCGCGCGCGGGCGGATAATCCGGTTGTTGGCGTATTGTTCCAGAATATGGGCAATCCATCCGGAAATGCGGCTGACGGCAAAAATCGGCGTGAACAGGTCATGGTCGATGCCAAGGCAATGGTAGACAGATGCGGAATAAAAGTCCACATTGGCAGGAATGCCTTTTTCGCTCGTGACAATTTGCTCAATTTTTACCGACATATCATAATATTTACGCTGTCCGGTCAGCTCTGTCAATTTTTCCGACATTTTTTTCAGGTGTTTTGCGCGCGGATCGCCTTTTCTGTAAACGCGGTGGCCAAAACCCATGATTTTTTCTTTTTTCATGAATTTTTCATGCAGGTAATCTTCCACTTTATCGACCGAACCGATTTCGGTGAGCATTTTCATGACCTGCTCATTTGCGCCCCCGTGGAGCGGGCCTTTCAATGCGCCGATTGCAGCGGTAACGCCGGAATAGATGTCGGAAAGCGTCGCAACACAAACGCGTGCAGTAAAAGTGGATGCGTTCAGTTCATGGTCCGCATGCAGCACAAGCGCTTTATTAAAGGCCTCCACTTCAATCGGTTCCGGTTCCTTTCCTTTTAACATGTACAGGAAGTTTGCGGCAAAACCGAGATCTCTGCGCGGCGCGACAGGTTCCAGGCCTTTCCTGACTCTTGCGAAAGCGGCAACAATTGCCGGTATTTTTGCCTGCAGCCGGATGGCTTTGCGCAAGTTTGCTTCCCGGTCCATTGCATCTGCTTCATCATCGTACAGCGCAAGTGCGGAAACAGCGGTGCGGAGCGCGGCCATCGGGTGCGCTTTCCCGATCGGGTAGGTTTTAAAGCTATCCAAAATTTCATTCGGCAAATCCATATGATCCGCCAGTTCCTGCTTAAATGTTTCCAGTTCGGATTTTGTCGGCAGTTTTAAATGCCACAGCAGGTAGACGACTTCTTCAAAGCTGGCTTTTTCCGCTAAATCATCAATGCCGTAGCCGACATATGTAAGCGTGTCATCGATGATCGAGCTGATTGAAGTTTCACTTGCAACGACCCCTTCCAGACCTCTTGTTGCTGTCATGCTTATCTCTCCTTCTCCTTAAGGTTGTTTCCCCCATCTCAAACGTAAATAAGTTGATTTCGGGGCATATATTCTTCTGCGGAATAAATAACGGTTGCCGGCCGGCAATATGCAAGCGATCACATACTCTATTATAATATAATAATTATATTTGTCTATTTTTTGACGTACATGTTCCCGCTTACATAAATCATTATAAACAATTTTCAAACACATTGGTACAGAAAAAAGCCAAATTTCTTCTTTCAGTATAGCGCTTTCGCAGCCGTGCTGGCAATCATTTTGATTTTAGCATGCGCCTTTCTGTGGCCAACAGGAGAAAAACCGTTGAAAAGTCTTTTTTTCAACGGTTTTTATATGACCTGCAAATTTCTCCCGGCTAAAAACTGTTTGTCACCCATTCGACAATTTTCATGGCCATCCAGGCAATGCCGGCGCCGATCAGCGGCCCGACCGCAACCCCTTTAAACAAAGAAACGGCGAGAATGGTGCCAAGCACGAGCGCCGTCGTAATTTGCGGGTCGCTCGCAAGCAGGGTGATGCCGTTTTTGGCCAGAAGCGCGACAATGATGCCGGATGCAAGGGCAATCCATGCATACGGCGATTTGAGTGATTCATACAAATCTTTAAAGCCGATCTGCCCGGTTGCAATCGGCACAAGGACGGCAATCGTAATAATGGTGACGCCCCAGTTGATCCCTTTCGACTGGACGGTTGAAAAAATTTTTGCATCCAGCCCTGCCACTTTCAAGACAAGTAGCACAATAACTGAAATGATTAACGATTGGTTTTTTGCCGCAAATCCTATCGCTAAAAGCAGCAGCAAAAACAAATACGGCTGGTACATATACATCCCTTCTTTCATGCTGAAAATCTTATGGCGCCGGGTATTTTTTCTGAATTTTTGGCAAAGATGGAAATAGAAAATCTATCAAAAAAAAACGGCTTTTTCTTTGTTTTACACGCCCCGCCGTGTAAAATAATAACATATTAACGAATACAGGAGGGTCAAACTTGAATTCCGTTTACATACACCGCGCGCTGCGGGGCCTTTTTGTTGCACTTTGTATCCTGGTTGGCTTTTTTGCAGTCTATCTGGCTGTAAAATACGCCTACCCGTTTATTATTGCGCTGTTGATCGCGCTTATGATCAACCCGCTCGTCAATTTTCTGGACAAAAAGGTGAGGCTTCCGCGGGCGCTTGCTGTTTTGATATCCCTGATTTTGATCATTGGCGTCTTTGTCGGCATCATTACGCTGCTTGTTGCCGAGATCGTAACGGGGGCGAATTACCTTGCTGACGTTTTGCCGGAGCATGTCCAGACGCTTGTCAATTATTCGGAATCGCTTGTCACCGCCCAAGTTTTACCGCTGTACGACCAGCTGGCGGGCCTCTTTAAAAATCTCGATGCAGGCCAGCAGGAAACGATCGTGCAAAACATTCAGGCGGCCGGGCAAAAGATCGCTTCTTCAGCAGGTGATTTCCTGTCCGGGCTGTTTAAAAAACTGCCGGGGCTTGTTTCCTGGATTCCAAATGCGGCAACCGTGCTGATTTTTGCCCTGCTTGCAACGTTTTTCATCAGCAAGGACTGGAACCAGTTGACAGGCAAAGGAAAGCTGTTACTGCCGAAAAAAGCAAGAAAAAGCGGGATCACCGTGTTTGCCGACCTCCGCAATGCGCTTTTCGGTTTTGTCCGTGCTGAATTGACACTGATTTCCATGACACTTGTCATTGTGCTGATCGGGCTTTTGATTTTACGCGTGGATTACGCGATTACAATCGCCCTTGTTTGCGGCATTGTCGATATTTTACCGTATTTGGGAACGGGCGTTGTGTTTGTCCCCTGGATCATTTACGAATTCATTACCGGCAGCGTGCCGCTTGCGATCGGGCTTACCGTCCTTTACATTGTCGTGATCGTGCAAAGGCAGATTATGGAGCCGAAAATTTTATCGTCCAGCATCGGAATGAATCCACTCGCGACGCTTATCGCCCTGTTTATTGGCTTTAAAACAGTCGGGTTCCTTGGCTTGATTCTCGGGCCGATTACACTCGTGTTGCTGACCGCGCTGATCCGCGCCCATGTATTCCATGACATTTGGAACTATATTATGGGCAAAAAAACAATATAAAAAACGCAGAGGCCGGATGCCTCTGCGTTTTTTTTGCTTATTTACAATACAGTCGCATGGCCGTTGTAAACCGAGCCGGTTGCTGCATCTACCGTAACTTCCTGCCCGTCTTTAAAAATGGAAACGGCTTTTTCAACGCCGACAATGACCGGAATGCCGACATTGATGCCAACAACTGCAGCATGGCTTGTCAAGCCGCCTTCTTCCGTAATGAGCGCGGCACATTTTTCAATGGCCGGCATGATTTCTTTGTCGGTCGTTCTCGTGATGAGCACACAGCCTTCTGTTGCTTTTGCGTTTGCTTCTTCTGGGCTTTCAGCAACAACGACCGGACCAAATGCCGATTTTCTGCCGATTCCCTGGCCTTTTGCCAATATATCGCCGATCAGGTGCACTTTCATCAGGTTGGTGGTGCCTTTCCCACCAACAGGGACGCCGGCTGTGATAATCACAAGGTCGCCGTGATGGACGATATCGGATTTCAATGCTTCATCCACTGCGATTTCAAGCATTTCATCCGTATTGTTTGCCTTTGTGCCCAATTGCGGGTATACGCCGGACACAACGGTTAAGCCGCGCTGCACTTTCGGATCGCTCGTGACAGCAATGATTGGGGCTGCCGGGCGGTATTTGGAAATCATGCGCGCCGTATAGCCGCTTTCGGTTGGCGCAATAATGGCATTCACATCAAGATTTAAAGCCGTATGGGCAACGGACTGGCAGATAGCGTCTGTCATATTATGGTCCGTGCTCTTGCTGCGCTTGTTCAGAATATCGCGGTGGTTAATTGCTTTTTCCACATGAACCGCAATATTGTACATCGTCTTAACCGCTTCAGCAGGATATTTCCCGGCTGCCGTTTCGCCGGAAAGCATGATCGCATCCGTGCCGTCAAAAATGGCGTTGGCCACGTCGCTTGCTTCCGCGCGGGTCGGGCGCGGGTTGCGTTGCATCGAATCAAGCATTTGCGTTGCGGTAATCACCGGTTTGCCGAGCGTATTACATTTTCTGATCATTTCTTTTTGTACGAGCGGCACCGCTTCGGTCGGAATTTCAACGCCGAGGTCGCCGCGGGCAACCATTAAGCCGTCCGATACAGCTAGGATTTCATCGATGTTGTCGACGCCTTCCTGGTTTTCAATTTTAGGGAAAATTTTCACATGTAAAGCATCGTGTTCTTCAAGGAGCTGGCGAATTTCCAAAACGTCAGACGGCCGGCGTACAAATGAAGCCGCAATGAAGTCAATGCCTTGTTCAAGCCCGAACAGGATATCGCTCACGTCTTTTTCGGTAATGCCCGGAAGGTTCACGGAGACACCCGGGACGTTGACACCTTTTTTGTTTTTCAAAACGCCGCGGTTCAGCACTTTTGTATGGATTTCACCGGCGTTTTTATCGATGGCCGTCACTTCCAGTTCAATCAAACCGTCATCAAGCAGAATTTTAGAGCCAACGTGCACATCATCAATCAGCCCTTCATATGTGACCGAAAATTTTTCCGGTGTCCCGAGCACTTCTGTCATTGAAATGACCGGTGTCATGCCTTCAACGAGCTCGAATCCGCCGTCTTTCATATCATGGGTGCGGATTTCCGGTCCCTTTGTATCGAGCAGAAGCCCGATCGTTTTGTTTTGGTTTTTTGCAGCTTCACGGATATTTTTAATCCGGGCAAGATGTTCCTCATGGCTGCCGTGCGAGAAGTTCAGGCGGCAAACATCCATCCCGTTTGCCATTAATCTTTCAAGCATTTCCACACTTTCACTGGCAGGCCCGATTGTACATACAATTTTGGTTTTTTTCATTCTATTTCCTCCTAAGAAACGTTAGATCGACAATTCTTTCGACAGCTTGTACATGTTTTTATTAACGGCGTGCGGTTTTCCGAGAATCTCAAGGATATCGTGGTCAACCAGCTGGTTATTTTGAATGCCGACAGCGCGGCCCCCTTTTCCTTCAAGCAGCAGTTCAACAGCCCTTGCGCCGAGGCGGCTTGCAAGCACGCGGTCAAATGCCGTCGGAGAACCGCCGCGCTGGATATGGCCGAGAACAGAAACGCGGGTATCGCCGATCACACCGGTTTTTTTCAATTGTTCAGCAAACTCGTTGCCGCTCATCACGCCTTCCGCGACAATGATGATGCTGTGGCGTTTGCCGCGTTTTCTCCCCTGTTCAAGACGCTCCACGACATCTTTTAAGTCAAATTTTTCTTCCGGAATAATAATCGATTCGGCTCCGCCGGCCAGGCCGGACCAGAGCGCGATATCCCCGGCATTTCTGCCCATGACTTCAATAATAAAGGTGCGTTCATGGGAAGAAGCGGTGTCGCGAATTTTATCAATCGCATCAAGCACTGTGTTCAATGCCGTATCAAAACCGATTGTAAAATCCGTCCCCGGGATGTCGTTATCGATTGTCCCTGGCACACCAATGCAGTTAAAGCCCTGTTCCGTCAATTTTTTGGCCCCTTGGTAGGAACCGTCGCCGCCGATCACAACGAGCGCTTCAATGCCATGGTCTTTCAGCTGCCTGATCGCTTTTTGCTGCCCTTCCGGCGTTTTGAATTCTTCGCTTCTTGCCGACTGCAAAACCGTGCCGCCCCGCTGGAGAATATCGCCAACAGATCCTGCTTCGAGCTTTTGGATGTTTCCTTGAATCAATCCGTTATAACCTTGGTGAATGCCGTAAACTTCCAGGCCGTGATAAATCCCTTTACGGGCAATCGCGCGGACCGCCGCATTCATCCCCGGTGCATCGCCGCCGCTTGTCAATACTCCAATTCGCTTCATATGCTTCACCTCTGTATATGTAATTCTCATGGCAGGCCGGTATTTCAATCAAGCAAAGTAACTATAGTATCGCCAAGTCTGCCTTCGGATATATCTAAAATACCACTTTAAAAGCATGTTCACAATCAATCATGAAAAAGTAAAAATTTTAAAAATGTGCGTTTTTGAACAAACTGTGTCGGAATAGTATGAATACGCTACCAATTCCCCAGCCTTCCCGCCTGCCAGCAAAGGGCGTTCTTTTTTCTTTTCCCGGTTTCCATGCCGGTAAACCAGGATCTGTTTTTACGTTCCAACCACTTAGAAGAAAGGGACTAGCTGGAAAAACAGAACGCCAAAAATTTTGGCTTGTATACATTGCACCGTGTAAAAAGCGAGGCAACCGGCACAAAGTCAGCCGGTTGCCTGTCATCCTTGCGGCTACTGGCGGGCAAACTGTTCGAGCGTTGAAAACACGCCAATTTTACGGTATTTTTCGTACCTTTTTTCCACCAGTTCTTTAGGGGCATATGCCCGCAGCTCCTTTAATGATGCGGCAAGCACAGGGCGCATCAGCTCTGCCTGCGCTCTCGGATCTTTATGTGCGCCGCCTTTTACTTCCGGAATCAGTTCATCGATAATGCCCAGTTCTTTCAGCTCGGGCGCGGTCATCTTCATAGTGGCGACGGCTCGTTTTGCCTGCGACGCATCTTTCCATAAAAGCGCCGCGGCGGATTCCGGTGAAATGACCGAGAACCATGAATTTTCGAGGACATGGATATGGTCGCCGACGCCAATGCCGAGCGCCCCGCCACTGGCCCCTTCACCGATAATCAGGCAGATGATCGGAACGCTCAACCCGGACATTTCAAACAGATTGCGCGCGATCGATTCAGCGATGCCCCTTTCTTCCGCTGCTTTTCCCGGATACGCGCCTTTTGTGTCGATGAAGCTGATAATCGGGCGTTTAAATTTTTCTGCCTGCTTCATCAGCCGTAATGCTTTCCGGTAGCCTTCCGGGTGTGGCATGCCGAAATTGCGTCGGATGTTTTCTTTTGTGTCTTTCCCTCGCTGCTGGCCGATCACGGTGACAGGAAGGCCCTCAAATTTTGCGATCCCGCCGACAACCGCCCCGTCGTCGCCGTATACACGGTCGCCATGGAGCTCAAGAAAATCGGTAAAAAGATATTGAATATAGTCCAATGATGTCGGCCGTTCGGGAAAACGCGCAATTTGGATTCTGTCCCATGGATCCATGTTTTTGTAAATTTCCTCTTCCAGCCGGGAAAGCCTTGCTTCCAGTTTTTCAATTTCGCTTGACAAATCGACATCCGACTGTTTTGTAAATTCCTTTAACTCGGCAATTTTACGTTTCAGCTCAATGACCGGTTTTTCAAATTCAAGTTCATTCACCATTGTAATTCACCTGCGTTTGTTGGTTGATGGATATCCAGAATGCCTGCCAATGTTTTTTTCAGGTCATGGCGTTTCACAACCGCATCGAGCTGGCCGTGTTGAAGAAGAAATTCTGCAGTCTGGAAATCTTCAGGAAGTTCTTCTCGGATCGTCTGTTCAATAATACGGCGGCCGGCAAAACCGATCAACGCACCGGGTTCCGCAAGATTGATATCCCCGAGCGAAGCAAAGCTTGCAGTCACGCCGCCTGTTGTCGGATGGGTCATCACGGTTACCGTTAACCCGCCGTGGCGGCTGAACCTTTCAAGCGCCGCGCTCGTTTTTGCCATCTGCATTAAAGAATATATCCCTTCCTGCATGCGGGCGCCCCCTGAAGCAGTGAAAATGATAAACGGCACATGGAGCCTGTCTGCTTCTTCGATGGCGCGCGTAATTTTTTCGCCGACAACCGAGCCCATGCTGCCCATCCGGAATTGCGCATCCATGACAGCAAGCACGACCGGCCTTTCCTGAATGTCGCCTTTACCTGTCAGTACCGCTTCATTCAGGTTTGTTTTGTTGCGGTCTTTTTCCAGTTTTTCAAGGTAACCCGGAAACGCAAGCGGGTTTTTGGAAACAAGGCCGCGGTCGAACTCTTCAAACGTCCCTTCATCCAGCAGGCTTTCCACCCTTTCATAAGCGGTCATTTGATAATGGTAGCCGCAATGGAGGCAGACTTTTAAATTTTTCTGCAGTTCTTTTGTATACATGATTTTGCCGCACTTCGGGCATTTTGACATGATCCCTTCAGGAACTTCCTGCCTTGTATGGTCTGAAGGGATAGTCGCATATTTTCGCTTTTTCGGTTTAGAAAAAAAATCTTTCAGCAAATCTTACCCCTCCTGTATCTGGCACCGGAACCACCGGGCAAGCCGGCGGTTTTTCTGCCGAAGTACCGGCAAAAAAGGCGGCTTTTTTCTTCCGGCAACTGATGCTTATTTGCCAATTTCGGAAAGCTGCTTCGTTTTTTCGCGGATTTCTTCCGTGTCCACCTGAATGCGGGCGACACCGGTTTCCATCGCCGCTTTCGCAACAGCTGCCGCAACCGCCGGCGCAACACGCGGATCAAACGGGCGCGGAATGACATAATCCGCATTCAGTTCATGTTCATCAATTAAACCGGCGATCGCGTGGACGGCGGCTTGTTTCATCTTTTCATTAATATGCGTGGCGCGCACATCCAATGCCCCCCTGAAAATGCCCGGGAAGGCGAGGACATTGTTGACCTGGTTTGGAAAATCGGAGCGGCCTGTGCCAATGACTTTCGCGCCGGCCGCTTTGGCATCTGCCGGCATGATTTCCGGATTCGGATTGGCCATTGCAAAAATAATCGGATCTTTTTTCATTGACTGCACCATTTCTTTTGTCAGCGCCCCTTCCACGGAAACGCCGATAAAAACATCCGCTTCTTTGATCACATCCGCCAGGCTGCCTGCTGCTTTGTCACGGTTTGTATATTTGGCCACTTCGGATTTCACCTTGTTCATTCCGAACGGGCGCCCTTCATAAATTGCCCCTTTGGAGTCGCACATGATAATATCGCGGACGCCAAAGTTGTAAAGCAGTTTGATGATCGCGATGCCGGCAGCACCCGCGCCGCTTGCCACCACTTTAATTTCAGACATTTCTTTGCCAACGAGTTTTAAAGCGTTCACGAGCCCTGCAGCCGTTACAATGGCCGTCCCGTGCTGGTCATCGTGAAAAACAGGAATATTCATTTCCTTCTTCAGCTTTTCTTCAATGACAAAGCAGTTCGGCGCAGCGATGTCCTCCAGATTCACGCCTCCAAAAACCGGTTCCAGCCGTTTCACTGTCTCCACGATTTCATCAATATCTGTCGTATCAAGGCAAATGGGAAAGGCATCGACGCCGGCAAAGCTTTTGAACAATATTGCTTTGCCTTCCATGACCGGGAGTGCGGCTTCAGGGCCGATATTTCCAAGCCCGAGAACGGCGGTACCGTCCGTTACGACTGCGACCATATTGCCTTTCATCGTATATTCATAGACCGTTTCCGGTTTGTCGTAGATCATTTTGCAAGGCTCAGCCACGCCGGGCGAATAGGCCAGGCTCAGATCCTTTGCATTTTTGACGGTGACTTTTGACTTGGATTCCAATTTCCCTTTGTGTTCGCGGTGCATATGTAACGCTTCTTCCCGCAATGACATGAACCTCACTCCCCCGTTTTCACTGCACGATATGCGATTTCTTATTCACAAGCCTATTAAACAATATAACATATTTAATCTGGAGAGAAAAACTTATTTCAATATGACATTCCCTTCACCAAGCAGTTCCGTGAGCTTTTCGAGGCACGCTTCCTCCGCCCGGACCCGGCTTTTTTCCGGAAGCCGGATCGTTTTCCGTTCCTCTTCATAATGAAGAATGACCGGCGAGTCCCCCGGAAAAGCGTCAAGCACCTGCTTCACTTGAACAAGCAGCATGCGGTCCTTTCCAGCCGGAATCTTTAAATATAACGTGGCGCCGGCAGGCATGAACGGGCCGGCATCTTGCAGCCCCCGGGCAATCACCTGCTTTTTGCCGTTCCTGTTTTCGACATTTCCTTCCACGACCACAATCAACCCTTTTTGGCATAACGGGCTGTATTTTTTAAAGATATCCGGAAAGACGACACATTCTATTTCATCCGTTTCGTCACTCATGTGCAAAAATGCCATCAGGCTGCCTTGTTTTGTGCGGATCGTTCTTGTGTCCGTAATGCAGGCGCCAAACCGGATTTTTCTCATGCCGGGTTGAAGCTTGCTGACTGCAAGCACGCCAGCTTTGTCCCAACCCGGGCGGTACTGTCCGGCCGGATGTCCGGATAGATAAAGCCCCAAATATTGCTTTTCAAAGGCAAGCTTATCCATCAGTGAAATTGGCTCGGTTTCCACATAATTCGGTTCAATGCTGAACGCTTCATCCTCAAAGAACAGATCCGCCTGCCCGTCATCCGGCTTCATAATCTCCGCATGTTCAAGGGCGACATCGATGGTGGCAAGCAAAACTGCCCTGTCTTTTCCAAACTCATCCATCGCGCCTGAGAATGCAAACGCCTCTAAAATTTTGCGGTTCAGCCCTTTCACCCGCAGGACAAGATCAAACAGGCTTTTAAACGGGCGCCGTTTTCTTTCTTTAAGCAGCTCTTTGATGGAGGCGTATCCGATCCCTTTTATCGCGGCAAGGCTGTAACGAATGGCGCCGTTTTCCACAGTAAACGGATAATGGCTGTGCTGCACGGAAGGCGGCAAAACCCGGATCCCCAACTGCTGCGCTTCGCGAATATACTGGGCAATTTTATCCTCGTTGCCGATCACGCTCGTCAAAAGGCTTGCCATAAAATAGAGCGGGTAATGGGCTTTTAAATAGGCGAGCCGGCAAGCGAGCATGCTGTAAGCGACGGCATGGCTGCGGTTAAAACCATAATTGGCGAAGCGGACGATAAAATCATAAATAGTATTCGCCGTTTTTCTCTCATATCCTTTTTTTTGCGCGCCATTTATAAAATGCAGCCGCTGTTCGTCCAGGATTTCCCTTTTCTTTTTGCTGACGGCCCGGCGGAGCAAATCCGCCTCCCCGAGTGAAAAGCCCGCCATCTTTGAAGCGATCTGCATAATTTGTTCCTGGTAGACAATCACGCCGTATGTTTTTTCCAAAATCGGCTGAAGATCGGGATGCGGATATTCGACCGGTTTCACCCCGTGTTTCCGCTCAATATAGGCCGGGATATTTTCCATCGGCCCGGGCCGGTACAGCGCATTGACCGCGACAATGTCTTCAAATTCGGTCGGTTTAAGCCGCTCGAGCACTTTCCGCATGCCGTCCGACTCGAACTGGAAGATCCCGGTCGTATTGCCCGAACTAAAAAGGCGGAATGTCTGTGGATCATCGAGCGGCACATCCTGGAGGCGGATTTTTCTCCCCGTCCCCTTTTCGATCCCCGTGAGGATATGCTCAAGGATGGTTAAATTCCGCAAGCCGAGAAAGTCCATTTTCAAAAGCCCGATTTCTTCGAGATGGTTCATCGGATACTGGGTTAAAAAGATGCCGTCATGTCCTTCCTGCACCGGAATGATGCCCGTAAGCGGTTCTCCACTGATAATGACGCCGGCAGCATGGGTGGAAACATGGCGCGGCAATCCTTCCAAAAGCCGGGCCGTTTCAAAAAGCTTGCGGCGCTGGTCCGACTGGCCGATCCACTCCCGGAAGGCGCTTGATGCTTCATATGCTTTTTTAAGCGTCATGCCAGGCTGTGACGGGATGAAGCGCGACAGCTGTTCAAGTTCTTTTGCGCTGAGGCCGAATATCCGGGCAACATCCCGGGCTGCGGCTTTCGCGGCAAATGTGCCGAATGTGATGATCTGCGCGACATGCTGCCGGCCGTATTTTTCCGCGACATAGCGGATCATCTCGTCCCGCCTGTGATCCGGAAAATCGCTGTCAATATCCGGCATGGAAACGCGCTCCGGATTCAAAAACCGTTCAAACAAAAGCCCGTATTGCACCGGGTCGACATCGGTAATATAAAGCGCGTATGCGACAAGGGAGCCGGCAGCGGAACCGCGCCCCGGCCCGGTAAGAATCCCGTGTTCCCTGGCATATTTCATAAAATCCCAGACAATGAGGAAATAGTCGCTGAACTGCATTTCCCGGATGATTTTTAGCTCATACTCCAGCCGGCCTGTATACCGTTCGCCCGGATTCGGCACGCGTTCGCTGAGGCCTTTGCGGCACACTTCTTCCAGGAAGGCATCCGCCGTCTGCCCGCCCGGAACAGGAAACGCCGGCAGCAGCCGCTGTCCCGTTTTGATTTCCAAAGAGCAGGCATCTGCGATTTTTTCCGTATTGGCCAAAGCTTCCGGGAAATCGGCAAAAAGCTGTTCCATTTCCTGCTGCGGCTTAAAGTCGTACATCCCGCTTTCCGGGCCCGGCCGGTTTTCATCCGTAAGTTTCACCCCGGCTTTGATCGCGCGCAACACTTCATGGGCAAAAGCATCTTCCTTCTTTAAGTACTTCACATTTGCGGCAACGACTTCCGGGATGCCCAGTTTTTCCGACAGCGCGTGCATATCGGGAAGCACTTTCTTAGCTTGCGCTGTCCCGTTGTTTTCAAGTGCAAGATAGAAATCCGGCCCGAAAATTTCCCGGTATAAAACCGCAACCTCTTCTGCGCGCGCTTCATCTCCCCTTACCAGCGCCTGTTCGATTTCCCCTTCAAGCCCCGGCGTAAAGGCGATCAGGCCGTCGCTGTAGGCGCGCAGCCATTTGATGAAAATGCCGGGTTCTGGCCTCGTCTGGATGGCACTTGAGATTTTCATTAAATGCCGGTAGCCGGTTTCGTTTTTGGCAAGCAACACAACCGGATAGGCTTTGCCGGGTTCAAACGGACTCATGATATCCGCTGTCATACCGATAATGGGCTTGATGCCGTTTTCGCGGCAAGCTTTGTAAAAAGGAAAGGCTCCGTACATCACGTTGCGGTCCGTGATCGCAAGGGTGTCATAATGAAGCGCTTTTGCGTACGCCGCCCATTCAGGGATGGAGATCGTACTTTCCAGCAGGCTGTAGGCCGTTTGGACCTGTAAATGGACAAAACGCATGTTAAACTGCCTCCTATTCGTACCTGTACATGATTCTTATTATACATGTTTTCACGCGAGCAAAAAAGAAGATACGTTCGATTTCATACGGGCATGCATTGTCCCATATATTGTTTAGTAATGAAGAAAAGATGGGGATGGTTCGGTTGAGCGAAGGATTTTTTCCCGCATTTTTCAACAGCTATTTTATCGCATTCGGTGTAATGTTCGGCGGCGCCTTGATCGGGGGACTCGCTTCGTTCATTACCGGCGAGCCGCTTTTGACGGAAATTTCGAAGATTGCGCGCGACCTCCGCATCTGGGCGATCATTGCCGCCATCGGGGGGACGTTCGATACCGTTTACAGCTTTGAAAAAGGATTTTTGGAAAGCGAGACGATGGTATTGTTCAAGCAGCTGCTTTTAATTCTGTCGGCCATGGGCGGTGCCAAAACGGCCGCGCTCATTATTTCATGGATAACCCAGGAGAATGTGCTATGAGAATCCCGCCGCTTTATCGGAAACCGGGCTGGCAGCGGTTCATGGCCGGATTTATCGTGGGCGGGTGCATCTGCTGGCTGATTTTTCTGTACATGTTCGGTGTCATGCAGGAAAGGCAGGCGCAAATGATTGAACGGCAGGAAAAAACGATCCAGGATTTGCAACAGGAAAAGGCGATCTGGCAGGAAGACTATAAAAAGCTCAATCAAAAAAATGAAAAGCTCCTGACCATCCAGCGTATTGACGTGAAAATCAGCAACTACGAAAAATATGACATCCACGATTCACAAAGCATTTTTGAAGCAGAAGAGGATATTAAACATGACTTAAGCCCGCTGATCGCAAAAAATTTAAAAACCGCTTATTTGAACAAAGACTTGATCACCCGCATGCTTGAAAACAAAGTCATTAAAATCAACCACCGCCGCTATACCTTTGAAGTACGGGACATTTTGTTTTACTCCGTTGTCCGCGTCCACCTGAATTTAAAGCTGGCAGACTAAAAGAAGGCAAATCCGCTTTTCCGGCGGTTCTGCCTTCTTTTTTTACCCTTCCTTGCAGAGTGCAATTAATTCCTTTTTTACCGCCTCTGCCGTTTCCCACGAATACGCGGTGGCCCCGGCAGCAAGCGGATGCCCGCCGCCGCCGTATTTGCGGGCCAGCTCATTGATGGCAGGGCCTTTGGAGCGGAAACGGAGGCGGATTTGGCCTTCTTCTTCGATAAAGAAGCACCAGGCTTTAAGCCCTTTTATATCGCCGAGCGTGGTGACAAGCTGGGAGGCTTCCCGCACCGTTACGCCGAATTTTTCAATCAGTTCTTTTTTCAGCACGACGATCGCCGCCCCGTGCTCAAGAATGTCCAGGTTCTGGTATATATACCCTTGGAGCCTCACGACTTCCGGTTCAACCTCGTACATCTTGTTAAAGAGCGCCGTCCGGTCGAAATTGTAATGGATCAGTTCACCGGCATAGTCAAATGTTTTTTCCGTCGTGCTCGGATACAAAAACCGGCCTGTATCCCCGACAATGCCGGCAAACAGCAACCTTGCCGCATCATCTGTCATCCTGAGCCCCTCTTCTTTCCCAGATAAGTAAAACTCATAGATCATTTCGCTGACAGAGGACGCGTCTTCATCAACCCATTGAATATCCCCATAAGCATCATGGTTCGGGTGGTGGTCGATTTTGATCAGCCTTTCCCCGAGATGGAAGCGCTGGTCGCTGATCCGTTCGCGGTTGGCGGTATCACAAACGATGACAAGCGCCCCGCGGTACGTTTCATCCGGAATCCGGTCCATCCTGTTCAAATAGGCGAGGGCCGGTTCATCGTCGCCCGCGATGTAAATGTTTTTATCCGGAAAAGACGCCTTCAGTATTTCCGCAAGTCCCCCCTGCGATCCGTAAGCATCCGGATCCGGCCGGACATGGCGGTGGATGATGATCGTGTCAAAAAGCCTGATCGTCTGTAAAATTTTTGCTTTCATCTTACTCCCCGTTTCTCTGGCAAGATCTTTTTTCATTTTGTAAAATAGAAGGAAATACGGACAACCCGATTTGGAGGTGCACGATGCCGATCCTTGCCGTTTTGATTCTCGCATCTATTAGCGCGTATGTATATTTTAAACTAAAAAACATCCGCAGCCTTTTGGTGATGGAAAAAAAGGTGTTTTCCGCCAAAGCCAATATGGCGCTCGGTTCATTTATTTTTTTGTTCGGCGTGAATGAATTGTTTCTGTTCCACACTGCCGCCACTTATATCATCGCAGCCGTTTTTATCGCGCTCGGGCTTTTCAATATCGCAGGCGGTTTCAAAAGGCTGCGGTTTTACCAGCCCGAAATGCAGAAAGAAAGGGACGAATCCCGGCGTGCACCGTAAAAGGCGTGGCACGTACCGTTATCTTTCAATCAGCTGGCACATCAGCAGGGCTTTGCCGACAAGGTTGCCCTGATTGAAGACTTCCACATCGATTTTGGCAGATTTCCGGCCGGAGTCGAGAATTTTCGGTACAATCCGGATCATGCTTTCGAGCTGGACCGGTTTGATAAAATAGACCGTTAAGCTTTCGATGATCATATCGCCTTTTTTTCTGGAGCGCAAAAAGCGGTTGGCCGTTTCGTGCACAAGTGTCGTGAATACACCGTATGAAATCGTCCCTAAGGGGCTGGTCATTTGCGGCGTCACTTCAAACTGGAAATCATCCGGATCCTCCGTTTTGGCCGATGAAGCATCGAGCTGGGTCGTGACGATATTGTCGATCGTTTCCCCGACTTGCGGCTGGCGCTGTGTCATTTGCAGCTCCTTTAAGACGTCCTGGCGGCTGACAATCCCCCTCAGCCGGTTAAAATCATCGGTCACCGGCAAGATTTCGATCCCTTCCCAGACCATCATATGGGCAGCGGATGTGACGCTTGTTTTTTCGCTGACCGTAATCGGATTTTTCGTCATCACTTTCTCGATATTTGAGTCCGTATCGGTTTCCATCACGTCTTTCGAGGTAACGATGCCCGCCACCTTTAAATTGCGGTCGACAACAGGAAAGCGCGAGTGGCCTGTTTCCCGTTTTTTGCGGTACCAGTCCCGGACCATGTCCGTTGTATTCAAATAAGCCGTTTTTTCGATCGGTGTTAAAATATCTTCCACGAGAATAATTTCTTTTTTAATCAGCTGGTCATAGACAGCACGGTTAATCATCGTCGCAACGGTAAACGTGTCATAGCTCGTCGAGATGACCGGCAGCGATTTCTCATCCGCAATTTTTTTTACATAGTCTTTTGTATCAAATCCGCCGGTAATCAAAACGGCAGCCCCTGACCTTAACGCCAATTCATGCGCATCCGTGCGGTTTCCGACAATGAGCAGGCTCCCAGGATCCGTATACTTCGACATCGCCTCGAGTTCCATGGCGCCGATCACAAATTTTGTAAGCGTTTTATACAGGCCGGATTTTCCGCCCAGCACTTGGCCGTCGATAATATTGACGACTTCCAAAAATGTCAGCTTTTCGATATTTTCTTTTTTCTTCTGCTCAATCCGGATGGTGCCGACCCGTTCAATCGTGCTGACATACCCTTTTATTTCAGCATCTTTAATGGCGCGGTAAGCGGTCCCTTCACTGACATTCAGCGCCTTTGCAATCTGGCGGACTGATATTTTTTCCCCGACCGGCAGCTCATTGATATATTGTAAAATCTGTTCGTGTTTTGTCGCCATTTTTTCACCTTCTTTCCGTTTTTGTACGCTTTCAAGGAATATGTATGGAGCAATCTGTATATTTCTATTATAGATGGAAAAAGGGGAAAAGGGCAATCAGGCACCTTTAAATGTATGTGTCAAGTTTTTCTCGACAAGGTTTAAATATCGGGTATTCCAAGACACTCTTTTTGTACACTTTCGGCTACCGTGCTTTACTTGCTCGGTGTAATTTTCGGAAAAGATGTAATATTTCCGTA